>VOFJ01002243.1_pt1 | contig 258766 bp, 268 predicted proteins | sample 5384081 | NCBI WGS metagenome assembly VOFJ01 (sample SAMN12384729, study PRJNA508395) | human gut metagenome | isolation source: healthy gut I | host: Homo sapiens | reverse complement strand
CCAGCGGACTGCAATACGAAGTGATCAACGAAGGCACAGGCAAAAAGCGAAAAGCTACCGATCGGGTAAAATGCCACTACGAAGGCACACTGATCGATGGTACAATGTTCGACAGCTCTATCAAGCGCGGAGAACCGGCTGTATTCGGCGTCAATCAGGTAATCAGGATGGGTGGAAGCATTGCAACTGATGCCCGGAAGGTTCCAAATGGAAACTCTATATTCCGTCCGACCTTGCTTATGGCGCCAGAGGTGCCGGAGAAAATGATTCCTCCCCACAGCACATTGGTATTTGAAGTAGAATTACTCAGAGAAGTATTATAAATAAAAATTTCAAAGCAAAATGAAAAAAGTTAGTATTTTTTATGGCAATCGCCGCTGCTGCAAGTCTTGCTTCTTGTACAGCTCAAGCTCTAAAAAGCAAATCTGAAAACAGACATCGACTCACTGTCTTTACTCTATCGGTATGGCTCAGACTCAAGGTCTGAAAGGCTATCTGACAGGCCGTCTGGACGTTGATACTGCATATATGGCAGAATTCATCAAAGGTTTGAACGAAGGTGCAAACAAGACCAGCAAGAAAGACATCGCTTACATGGCAGGTCTTCAGATCGGTCAGCAGATCAGCAACCAGATGATGAAAGGTATCAACCAGGAACTGTTCGCTGGTGACTCTACCAAAACGATCAGCAAAGACAACTTCATGGCTGGTTTCATCGCAGGTACACTGGAAAAAAGGTGGCGTGATGACTATGGAAGCTGCTCAGGAATATACTCGCACAGCTATGGAAACTATCAAAGCGAAAGCTATGGAAGAAAAATACGCTGACAATAAAGCTGCCGGTGAAAAATTCCTTGCTGAAAACAAAACTAAAAGAAGGTGTGAAAACTACTGAAAGCGGATTGCAGTACAAAGTAATCACTGAAGGTAAAGGTGAAATCCCTGCTGACACTTGCAAAGTGAAAGTGAACTATAAAGGTACTTTGATCGACGGTACAGAATTCGACAGCTCTTACAAACGTAACGAGCCTGCTACTTTCCGTGCCAACCAAGTAATCAAAGGCTGGACAGAAGCTCTGACTATGATGCCTGTAGGTTCTAAATGGGAACTTTACATCCCGCAAGAACTCGCTTACGGTTCAAGAGAATCAGGACAGATCAAACCGTTCTCTACTCTGATTTTCGAAGTTGAACTGGTAGGTATCGAAAAAGATAAGAAATAAGAAAGTATCTTTCTAAATAGAAAAAAGGAAAGGGGTGCAAAGTCTTTGCACTCCTTTTTTTGCTTTTTCCTATTTTTTTTCTCCGTAAAAGAAGAATAATTAAAATAAATCTCTATATTTGCTTACTATTTGATAACAACAGGAAATTATAATTTATTATTATGGAAAAAATAGACAACCTCGACAGGCAGATTCTAGAGATTATTTCACAGAATGCCCGCATCCCTTTCAAAGACGTAGCAGCCGAATGCGGAGTGTCACGTGCAGCTATCCATCAACGCGTACAAAGACTGATCGACTTGGGCGTCATCGTAGGCTCAGGCTATCATGTAAACCCGAAATCACTGGGTTACAGAACTTGTACATACGTGGGAATCAAACTGGAAAAAGGTTCTATGTACAAATCAGTGGTGGCCGAGTTACAAAAGATTCCGGAAATTGTGGAATGCCATTTCACTACCGGTCCTTACACCATGCTGACCAAACTCTACGCATGCGACAACGAACACCTGATGGACTTGCTGAATAACAAAATGCAAGAAATACCGGGTGTGGTTGCTACAGAAACACTGATTTCTCTGGAACAGAGTATCAAAAAAGAAATTCCTATCCGCGTAGAAAAATAACAGAATGGAATTCCTGAATGAATATCACCTTGCCGGGTTATTTATCGGAATTTGTACCTTTTTGATTATCGGCCTTTTTCACCCTGTTGTGGTAAAGGCCGAATATTATTGGGGCACCAAATGCTGGTGGATATTCCTGATACTAGGCATTACAGGCGTCGCGGCATCGTTGAGCGTCGACAATGTCATTCTGTCTTCTCTGTTAGGGGTATTTGCCTTCTCCTCGTTCTGGACCATCAAAGAGGTCTTTGAGCAGGAAGACCGGGTGAAAAAAGGCTGGTTCCCCAAGAACCCGAAACGCAAATATAAGTTCTGAGAAGAGAAAGTATTGTAGTTTTTTATTGTTAGGACTTGCATATTTCAATAGAAAATACTACTTTTGTCACCGCATCCAGTAAACGGATACACCGGACTTGTAGCTCAGTTGGTTAGAGCAACAGACTCATAATCTGGAGGTCCCTGGTTCAAGCCCAGGCTGGTCCACAAAAAAGGTTGTAACACAAGTTGTTACAACCATTTTTTTATATCCGGCATCGGGGACCGAATCTATTACTTCCTCTAATTTTTGCCTCCTTTCAGAGAATTTATTCCATGCCCAAAGTATATGAGAATATACTAGTTCCCACAAGATTATGATTTTAAAGATACGGAAGAGGTAAATAAAACGGGCATCATTAAAGAAACCCTAGATAGGGACTAACTAAAAAGGCAATAGTATCTCCAATTCCCCTCCCTTCGGGAAGGGATGGCTGAAAGCCGGGGTGGTAGGTAAAACAAGGTTGTATCTATTTTACTATGAATGAAAGAATTGCGTATTCACCTACCACCTCCCCCTGCGGGTACTCCTCCTTCCCGAAGGAGGAGATTTAAGATACTACCGACTTTTTAATCAGCCCAAAAAAATCCCATTTTGAAAACCACTCTTGGCACCAAAATGGGATAACACAAACAAAACAAACAATATTGGAGCGATTTTCACAAACAGCTTCCTTTTTTCTTAATCTATATTTCATAACACTTATTAGTTCTCTCTAATGTGAAAGTAATATTTCACCGCAAAAATATTATTTCTCCATTACATATAAAAAAAGCTATATAATTGTAGTTATAAAAAATAATTTATTTAGATATAAAGATCTATCTAAAACTATTAAGAATAATTTTTAATAATCGATCAACTCTTTATTTATCAGCAATATACAGTAAAAAATCATTTATACTGAAACAAAAAACAATCCATAAAAGCAAACACTGACTTTCGCATTCAAAACGCAAAAGCGAAGCAAACAACCTAAAATATTTCACTTTATAAAATCACAATCCCAGCATCACAAACAGAGTAAACTACTCAACAACTTTCCATTCTGAGATTTAATTTCTATATTTGGGAAATGTCCAACAAGCACTTATATATTTATCTATGACTGATACTATTTCATATCAATACGCTGCTCCGTCTGTCTTACAACGTTCGTCTGATCAGGACGAATTATTTCTGGCAAAATACAGTGAAATAGAAAAGAAAGAAGCTCCCTGTTTCTTTTGGGGGAAGCTGACACAACCTTATATGACGGCACGCTGCCTCATTGCGTTGTCCAACGTGGTACAATCCAGTTTTAATCTGACTCCTGCCCAGCTTTCCATGCTGAAAGACCCGATTGTGACGGCAGGAAATGAACGTTTACGCTTCGAAGGATTTTCGAATTGTGCAGGCGTATATGCCAGAGTCGATGTACTGCCCGACGGACACGACGGAGAGTTCCTGGAGAACGGAACAACGAATGTTGACTTCAATGCCGGTATGATTTCTGCACTGGGAAGCATCAGCAAACAAGAAAAAGTAGTGATGTCAGTCGGACCTAAGGAGGTAGGGCTTTACAATAAAGGTGAAAAAGTAATAGAACGCAAAGTACCGCTGCCCGTAAAATGGATAAAGGGGCTGACCACGGTACAGATTTACCAGTCTGTTGCCGAACGGATGTATTCTTTCAATCGCATACAGACTTTGCAACTCTTTCAGACACTCCCCAAAGGAACCGTGAAATGTGACTATTATTTGGTGATGCGCGGACAAAAGCCGGCCTTTTCACCGGTGAAAAGTCTGAATGCCGTTTGTATCGGAGGGGTACATCGTCTGCGCCTGCTCGAACCCCTGTTGCCGTTTGCCGACGAGCTGAGAGTCTTTGTTCATCCGACAATGCAATCGACCATCTGGCAACTCTATTTCGGTCCGGTTCGTTTCAGCCTTTCCCTGTCGAGGGAATGTTGGCGCGGATTCTCAGGAGAAGGTGCGACATTGGACGCTCTGCTTGAAGACGTACCGGAGAAATGGATAGAAGCGATGGATAAATACAGTTACGCCAACCAGCAGTTCAACCCCACTCTTTTCGCTATTGAGGAGCACATTGATCTCGATAAGGTGGATTCTCTGTCTGCACGACTGGCAGCTATGGGGTTACTGGGCTTCGATCTGGATGATAATAGTTTCTTTTATCGTCGCCTGCCCTTTAAGACAGAGCGTATCCTGAGCCTCAATCCGCGTATGATAGCTGCCGAGAAGCTATTGGAAGAAGAGAAAGTGGAAATTATATCAAATGACGGAAATCGGACCGAAGCACGTGTCGCTGGGAGCGGAGGAGTAAGACATACGGTTATTCTGGACAGGGAAGGTGAGAAAGAACGCTGCACCTGTACCTGGTTTAGCGGCAATCAGGGAGAACGGGGAGCCTGCAAACATATTTTGGCAGTAAAGAAACTTGTACAATGGAAGAACTGAAACGCGAGTTGGAGAAATTATCCAAAACTTATGTGGATACTCCGGAGAAAGAAGAAAAGATATTGATACCTTTTATCAAAAGGTTGTTAGAACTTTCAGTGAAAGAACGGAGAAAACTCCTGCCCACTATCCGGGAACTGCAATGGATAAAAGGCAAGTTTAGTGAAACTTTTTGCGATCATCACCGGGCACGCTTTCTGGGTGCCGTACAGTTCGTATGTGGCAACAAACGAGAAATGGACCTGGGATACCACATAGACTTCAACTTACTTTGCAAATTGCTTTCTCTTTATACTCCCAGTTGGCTGGCAGAGTATATAAATGATGCGGAAAGTTACTTGAATTTCAATATATCCTACGAACAGCTCATGCAGCTGATAGATATGGGCTATATGCAAGAACTCTCTCCAAAACGTATCGCACAAATATCGCCCGGTTACATCTGTATCAGATCTTCCATTCCTAAAGGGAAAGACACTTTTAACAGCGATTTACTATTAAAAAGAGAAATCACCCTGAAAGAACACATTTGGTATCTTTTCGAACTGGAATCATCCATTGGTTATCATAATGACCGCGCCCAAACAGCCTATAAAGAAGGGACCACCTCACGGGATGAAAGCTTTAGCGCCGCCTTCTATCGCTTTTCGCTCGACGGACATCTGGACAGAAACCAGCTTCTGCGAGCAACACTTTCCACCTTCAACCGAAGTTTTAAAAAAGACATGGTAAATTGGTTTGCCGGACTCTTTGAAGAATTGCAGCCAAGGGTTGAAGAACTCATATCCCTGCAAGAGGAAATTATGCAAGTGTTCACCTCTCCATACACCAAACCGGTGAATGTGATGTTACAACAACTAAAAAAGATTGCCTCCGAAGGCGGGTTCCACTATCAGGAGTTTATCGAGCGTGCGACTACTCTTTTCTTTTCCAGCCCCAAAAACTCATTGCTCACTATTTATTCCATTTTTGAGCAGATCGTTACCGGGCACCCCGAAATGAAAGAAGCGTGTTGCATCCCACTCTGCCAACTATTCCTGAAGAAAGATGAAAGCCTGCAAAAGAAAGCTGCCAGCTTTATATCAAAGTACGGAGACGCATCCTCTTCTACATTGCAAGAGGCATTGCTATCTTACCAACCCGAGATGTTCCAGAGCGTACAGGATATACTTGTTTCTTTCATGAAGCAGCCTGCGGAAGAAGCCGGCCTTCCCGAAACAACCTTCCAAGAAAAGGTTCGTATTTGTCGGGAAGACAACCGCATCCGTTTCCTGCCAAGAAAGAAGATTTTCTGTTCCAGCTCAGCCGCCTGTTCGACATGAATGAAAGTTGGGAAACAGACACAGCGATTGCCGCCCTCATCGCCTTCCATCCTCAGTTGGATGAAGAAGATTTCAGCCGGATGGAGCCTGTATTCCAACGGGCAGCCAACATCATTATCAATAGTTGGGCGGTATACGAGAACTTTCTTGCCACTTTCCTGCTGGAATATCAACGTTTATGGACACAAAAAGACACTGCCAACCAAGGATTCCTAAGTAAAATCTTCGCACGCCTGGAAGAAAGACTTAAAGGGATAGACGCAAACAGAGGAGCCTACGACGAACGTGCTTTCAAGCGTCTTGCATATTGGCAACCAGCCTACAGCAATAGAACTTGTTTTGAACCTATCAAACAATTGTGGCTGGAAGTAATCCGTAAAATCCAAAAAAGGCGACTCATTACCTTTACTCTCTACTCCGACACATAGCCCGGCATACATCCAGGCCACCGAACTTGTACGACGGCTCGCCGTTTATCAGGAAGCGAATGCAAAGCCTTGTTCATGGGACTTTCAGCTGGCCATAGCACGCTGCGCTTTAGAAGACAAGGAAGAAGCCATTGCTGTCGCCCGACAATTATTAAATAATGAATATCTGCATCTTTGTCTCTTTTTATTAGATAAAGGGACGCAGCCCGAACCACCGTACAATCATCCATCTGCCTGGCTTGCAGCCGGACTGGTGAAAGAGCCGGATACTGAATTCGAAGCATTCAAAAACTTCTCCTGCAACACGCTGCCCCACAATTACCTGACAGGAAATTACGGCTGGAAAGAACCGGCACAGAAAGAAAATCAATATGCAGCAGATGTACGTCTGCTCCAGCTCGATTTCTACAAGTGGCATGAGTATGCAGAACACAACAGCCACCAGCTTTGGCAAGAACATCTGATCATCAACAGCAGATACAATATAGGCGATTCCGACTATATGGAACGTCTGTTCAGCTTCTTCCCCAACCAACCGGAACCACTGGTTGCACAAATCATCAACTGCTACATGGACTTCGGTTCACCGCAAGAAGAGAGCAAACGCAGTGTAGCCAATGCTTTACGTATGTTATTGTCTTTTCACTGTCCGCTCCGGGAGATGAGTTTACTGTTGCTGGGCGGAGGCCTGCTTTTTACTGACAAAACCGTCCGTTCATACGCTGCGGAGCTATGGGTGGAAGGCATCGCTAACAACAGAATAGACAATCACCGGTTAGGAGAAATAGTAGCACGAATTATCAATATGGGCATTGTTCCGCTAAAACGCTTCACCACAGAAGTGTATGAAAGCATATACAAACGAAGCGCCTTTCACAATCAACAACTGGAAGAGTTACTCACTGTATTGATCGGCGGATTGCCCGACAATCCGGTCACCGGACAAAAACAGTTACTCGAACTCTACGCGGAAGTGCTTCGCATGAACGGTCATTGCGTAACTGACGAAAAAGTCCGCAAACGCCTGGAAATGTGGAAAAAGAATACTAATCTAAAAAAAGTAGTTACTGCATTAGAAAGGTGATAAGTAATAGGTAACAGGTAATAAGTAATAGGTAATATTGCTTGGTATCAGTTTTTTTATCATTTCAGGTGATCTTAATTGATTTAAAGTAGACTAATTTATAAACACGGATATTGTTATCATATATCCTTCAATCAAAATTATAACCATGACTGCACTAGAAACACAGCTTACCGAGATAGTAGAAAAAGAGCAAGGGCAGAAGATCATTCCTTTTCTGCAGAAACTGACACAGGAGGAGCGGAAGAGCCTCATCCCTTGCCTCAGCCGGGTTGGAAGAATACTATAATAAGTTTGTCCAGCTGGAAGAAAGGACATATGGTACGCGTGCCACGTCGGGCCAGCATCACATTATTGATCTTGCCGCCCTTGTGATTTTTCCTCTCAAGGAATTTCGCAAACACGAATGGGGGATAAACACAGCGCATCTGAACGAGATAGCCGCATGGCATATTCCCACGTGGCTGGACAGTTATTTCGTTGAAGGTGAAGGTAAGGAGTTCGGCGGTTTTTACAATATGGACTACGAGATATTGATGGACTGGATAGAAAGGGGTATTCTCACCGTTTCCCCCTCTCCACAGACGATAGCAGGTTATCTGGTTAACTATATCCACACTACCCCCGTATTAGAAAAGCGGGATATTACAATCAACGAGCACATCTGGTATTTGTTTGAATACGACTGCGGGCAAAACTGGCACGCCAATCCGGCCAAAGGATATCCTTATTATACATTCCAGCACTTCACCGAGAACGGAAAGTTAGACCGTATGCGTGTACTGAAAGAGTCTTTGCTGGCAATCAACCGGAACTTCAACAAGAACCTGTGCAGCTGGTTTGCCGGTATGTTTACGGCACTCAATCCCAGCGTTGAAGAACAACTGACATTGCAGCCGGAAATGTTTGCCGCACTATCTTCTCCCCATAGCCGTCCGATCAATATCATCCTCGGTCTTCTGAAGAATCTGTGCAGCCATCCACGGTTCCTGACAGATGATTTTCTGGATCAGACCACTGTCCTCTTCGCTTCGGACGTAAAAGCTGTCCATCAAAACACGCTGGGAGTTCTCAGCAAACTGGCGAAAGAGAAAAAAGAATATCATGATGCCATCTGTTGCGCTGCCACACAAGGGTTGATGAGTCGCGACGAATCTACTCAGAACAAGATAGTGAAACTGATTCAAACATTTGGAGAAACAGAGTCGCCCACATTGAAAGAAGCACTCTCTGCTTATGCAGAAACAATGCTGACCAGCACTAAAAAAGAGTTGGCAGCTTATCTGAAAGACAATGTTTCAGATGCTTTATCTACCGATAAAGTCTTGCTGACTACTCTTGACGAGCAGGCAAATGTCGCCTCCTTCGACTATGAACCGATGCCACCCATCCTTCGGGAAGACAACCGGATACAGGAAATTACTTCCATCGAAGACCTGCTATTTCTGGCCAGCCAAATACTAGATTCCAATGAGCTATACCACTTCGACCTTTTCCTGAATGCGTTGGTAGAATGGAATGAGCAACTGGAAGCGAAACATATCACCCAATGGACACCTGTTCTTCAACGTGCCTATAAGTTACTTATCAATGGCGGAAGTTCACGCAACGGAATATTGGATTCTATGATGGCAACGTTCCTTATCGACTATGCAAAACTATTAATCAAGCGTTTCCCCATAGAAGCAAAAAGAACTGAGCACCCTGCACGAGAAAATGGTGCAGAAAGACGAACTTCAGAAAGGTCAGTGGAGATATCGCAATCTGCAGCGAAAATAACCATCCGCCAGAAGAGTAATAAAAGAACGGAATTACCTATTCACAAACAATTACTGTGCCGGACATTAGACCTTTTGAAAGCAACGAGAACCGACTTCCCATGCTATCCACTCCTACGCATATGCCTGCATTTATTGACCCCATAGTTCTAATAAAAAAGACTCGGACAATATCAGCAGGCCAATGCCGAGCCGGACGATATGGATATGCAGATAGCCCTGTCGAGGATGGCATTGAATGATTATCCCTCGCAAGACCTTCCGACTGTCCTTCAGGAATTGGAAGGGGAATACCAAAATTTGTTTTCCTTCTTGATGGGAGCAAAAGATGCAGTTCCACAAGCTCCCTTCGCCCACCCTTCATGGTGGATGACAGCAGGATTGATCAAATCACCGGAGACGGTTTATACTGAATTTAAAGATTTCTCTTATAGCAAAAGCTCACGCGAATTTCTGACGGGAAACTTCTCATGGTGGACTTTCCAAACGCCTCATTAATATACTGATTATCACAACAAAGTGGTCAACTGGACATCTTCAACCCTTAGTTTCAATGTTCCGGAAGGAGAGAACATCCACATCGTCAACAAAGGAAAGTATGATGAGAGAGTGAATTATCACTCGTATGACCCGCATCCGTTACTGGTTGAAATGTACCCACAGATAGAACGTTTTGACGACATACAGAACGATCTGCCCCGCCTTGTATGGCTAGCTCCCAATACACCGGAACCATTGTTTGTATGGTGCATCCGCTGTGCCATTTATGATCCGATGCTAAATGAAGTGAGAGAAGTTGGTATCACCCAAGCCACTATAGAGGCACTTCACCAATTAAGGCACGAATGGCATGAGACCTCTTATCTGCTGGAAGCGAGTTGTATGCTGGTAGCCGACAAGACTTCCCGTTCTTATGCCGCCGGAATATGGACGGACCGTGTCAACACAGGATGTATAGACAGTGCACGTATCGGCAGGATACTGGGTTCGCACCCAACGTACCGGATGGGGACCTCTGAAAAGACTTACCGACTTGATACAACAGCAAATGATAAACGTCAGCCCACTACACAACCGGGAACTGGAGCTGCTACTTACATCACTGATTGCCGAACTTCCGGAACAGCCTGTCAAGGAACTGAAGAAGCTGCTGGAAATATGTTCGGAACTGCTGTCTGTCAATAACAGCAGAGTAACGGATGAACGTATTCTGCAACTACTCGAAATATGGAAGAATACGGCCAATCTAAAAAAAGTAATAGTCAGTATCAACCGCTGAAAATCCGGATAAATCACAGAAGAAGGTGTGCCGGTATTCAGACTATATTTGCATATAGGGTATAGTTACCGTTCATGCAGGGTATAGTAACCTAACATGCAGGATATATATGTCCAACGTACAGGGGATATATATCCAACACGCAGGGCATATATGTCCAACGCGCAGGATATATAGATCCAACAAACAGCGTAAAAAAGGCTTTTTATTGGTGCTAAATTCAAAAAGAAGTATCTTTGGCACACAAAACCCAAAGGAGTAATGATGATGCTGAAATATAGTTTATCTGTCTTTTGCTTTCTGCTGGCAGGGTATTCCTGTGTACCGGGGCATAAGGAGACGAAGACATCTGCAAAGGTCGAAACAACGTGCACAGACTCTATATGCGCAGGACCCGGAGATATAAGCCCCGAAGGTACAGCATCCGACTGTATATCCTTTGCTCATGCGGACTCCATTGATGCAGATTCTATTTATACATCCCCCTCGCAGAAAAATGAATCCGCCAGCACACTGGTTCCAAAACATCAGAAAAGCCCGATGGCTCTTTACATGGATTCTCTGGGACTAATAAATATAGCGGAGCTGGACAACAGCATCGCCATCAGCCTAATGTACACAAAAAGCGGATAACTTCACCGGAGAAATTCTTTATGACAACCTGTCCGAAGCCTATCTGCATCCTCATGCGGCGTATGCCCTCTTAAAAGCACAAAAAAGAAGCACTGAAGGCACTGCATCCATCTTACAGTCTCATTATTTACGACGCTGCACGTCCGATGTCCGTACAGAGAAAAATGTGGGATGTGGTCAAAGGAACTTCCAAATACAGATATGTCTCCAACCCCAACCGTGGAGGCGGACTTCATAATTACGGCCTGGCGGTAGACATCAGCATTCAGGACTCGCTGGGGCGACCGTTGCCTATGGGCACAAAGGTCGATCATCTTGGAGTAGAAGCGCACATCACCGAAGAAGGCGAACTGATACGCAACGGAAAAATCACCAAAACAGAACGTCAGAACCGGATATTATTGAGGAAAGTAATGAAAGCCGCCGGATTCCATGCATTGCCCAGCGAATGGTGGCATTTCAACTTCTGCAGCCGAGAAGAAGCCCGGAAGAAATACAACGTAATACCATAAACAAGTCCACCATATAACGCCGAATATAAACAACCTATGATGCAAATCTCCCCCGAAACCCAGCTCTTTATCCGCGAACATCAGACGGATGATGTACGTGCTCTGGCCCTGCAAGCCCGAAAATACCCGAATGTAGATATGCCGACCGCCATCACACAGATAGCAGGAAGGCAGGTTGCCGCCGAAAAGATTCCATCATGGAGAGATACGGATGATATATGGTACCCGAAGCACCTGTCACTGGAGCAATGTTCGTCAGAAGTCACCGCCCGCTACAAAGCAACCCTTTTAAAAGGTAACTCCCTGACGGACCTGACCGGAGGATTCGGAATAGACTGCGCTTTCCTTGCTACCAAATTCAAATCCGCCATTTACGTAGAACGCCAGCAGGAACTCTGCGAGATAGCAGCACACAACTTTCCCATCCTGAACCTAAACCATATCAACGTAAAGAACGAGGACGGAGTGAGTTATCTGCAAGCTATGTCTCCGGTAGACTGCATCTTCCTCGATCCTGCCCGCCGCAACGAGCACGGAGGAAAGACTGTTGCCATCTCAGACTGTGAACCCCGATGTAGCCGAACTGGAAGAACTCTTACTGAACAAAGCGGGACAGGTCATGGTCAAACTCTCGCCCATGCTGGACTTGTCATTGGCACTGAAAAAGAGTTACAACACGTACAGAAAGTTCACATCATATCTGCCAATAATGAATGCAAAGAATTACTACTGATACTCGGACAAGCATCGGTAGAAGAAATATCCATCCATTGCGTAAATCTCCCTACCAAGGGGATACAGGAAGAACAGCATTTCGTATTCACCCGCGAACAGGAGCAGTGCAGCGAATGCAACTATACCAACGCACTGGAAAATTATCTCTATGAGCCGAACGCTTCACTCCTGAAAGCCGGAGCTTTCCGCAGCATCGCCTCCGCATTTCCTGTTAAAAAACTGCATCCTAACAGTCATCTTTATACTTCTGATGTGTTGGTCGAGAGCTTTCCCGGCAGGGCTTTCCACATCATTAGTCAGTGCAGCCTTAATAAAAAAAGAACTAAAAGAAAGTCTCGGAGACTTGAAAAAAGCAAATATCCCAGTACGTAACTTTCCGGCTACGGTTGCCGAACTCCGTAAACGAATCAAATTGTCGGAAGGTGGAGACACTTATCTGTTTGCCAGCACCTTAAACAACGGACAAAAAGTACTGATCCGCTGTGAGAAAGCCTGAGTCTGTAATAGCATTACAACACAGCCCCTTCCTGCACCATTACATCAGTATATGAAATAGGAACGATAAAAAAGGATAAGGATCACTCAGCTGTCCTTAAAATCCCAGACTGAATTTCCCGAAAAATAAATGAGAGTGAATTCTAAGTCCTCTCCAAACAATATCTATAAAATCTTACCCAAGTTTACGAACATTAACGTATCCTTGGGTAAGTTTGTATATAGACATACCTACTCTTCAGAAGTGTATAGCTACTTCCTAAACCTAAGATATTTTCGAAGTTAAGGACCTTTTTATTATACGGCTAATGTTACAAATGGAGTCTGCCTTCGTATCACAGCAAAAGACCTTGCTATGATTTTGGCTCTTACAGCATTGATTACAGATGCTTTATGTTTCCCCTCTGCTATTTTCCTTTTATAGTATGCTTTCATCTGCGGATCCCAAGAGATGGCAGTAATAGCTGCCCGGGTAAGGTATACTTTTACTTCTTTGTTAGCCAATGAAGAAGTCTGCGTTTTTCCCCGTATGGAAATACCTGAAGTATGTTCAAATGGGGCGACCCCACAATAGCAGGCAAATTTCCTCGGGTTGTCAAATCTTTGAAAATTGTCAGTAACACACAGTAATACAATGGCATTGATAATTCCTATTCCTTTTATACTTCTTAATAGCAAGTAGTTTGTGTAAAGCGATGTACTGGCGGCTATTAGTTGCTCCATATCCTCTTCCACCTCCAGGATTCTTTCTTTTATCGACTTGAGCTGCTCTTCCAAAAAAGAAATGGATTCTGTCACATCAGCCAACTTAGCCATCCAGGAGAATGTTTCCAATAACTTTATGCTTGATACTTTTTGCTTAACCAAATTGTCACGTATAATAATCCATCCCCGCAGTCTCACCAAGTCTTTGTCAGGCAATTTGTATAACTCCAGTTTTCGATAGTGTAATACCGCATAGTTCGCTATTCTTTTGGCATCAATGCGGTCATTTTTGCCTCGTTGCAAGCCTATGGACTTCTTGATGGTCAACGGCAAACCAAAGCCAGGGAAAATCCCATGGAGACACTGGAAACAGATAACTCTGTGACATAACTTCCCATGTTTTCAGCACAGAACAAGAGTTTGGATAAAGAGAGATGATAACCAGCTATCCAATCCAATAAAGATTGATCCCAGTTGAGTGTTATCAAAAGACTTGTGAGACAACTCTTTTTCGTCTGCGGACATTAATGATGCATCGAAAGTTTTTTTTCCTACATCAAGACCTACAAAATGAGAATAATTCATAACTTTGTATTTACAGTATTAAACATGAAGGAGAAACAGCTAAATACATTTATTAGGTCGTGAGCCTACAATTCTAACTGGCTAGGTTCTCCTATTAAGAGAGTTGCAGTCTGATTCAGCCTATAGTCATTTAAGACTAGTGTCAAAGTTAGTTCACTGCAACTCTACTTTTCAAATATACACTTATATTTTGTTGCGATATTTAATACTGCAAATGTAAATGTGTCAAAAGTCAATAGTAACGAAACTGGGGCTGACAAAAAGTCGGCAGTATCTTAAATCTCCTCCTTCGGGAAGGAGGAGTACCCGCAGGGGAGGTGGTAGGTGAATACACAAGCTATTGCTACTGACTTTTGCCCCCCCCCATTAATGAGTAATATTATTACCGAAGTGTTACACTCAATTTATTCCCCGAAGGTATATCCGAACTATTGCCATACATGATTTCATATTTTCCGGGCATAATACGCATAGTATTTGTAGTCGGATCAAAGAACTCAAATGTAGTTGGCAAAAGATCAATAGATACAACACAAGTCTCTCCCGCCTTCAGCGGTACCCGACGGAAAGCGCGCAAACTCTTTATCGGCCCTTCCGCATCATCTACTTTGCGGACATACACCTGAATAACTTCAGCTCCATCATACTTCCCTGTATTCTTCACATTGACTTTAAAATTCAAATCCTGTCCGGCAGATATAATTTTCTTATTCAAACGTCCTTTAGAAATATCGAAAGTAGTATAACTCAATCCGTATCCAAAAGGAAACAAAGGAACTTCCGTCATATATCTATAGGTACGGTTCTTCATACTGTAATCTTCAAAATCCGGCAACTGGTCCGTATTTTTATAAAAAGTAACGGGCAGCTTTCCACTCGGATTAAAATCTCCGAACAGAACGTCCGCCACAGCCAATCCGCCAGACTGCCCGGGATACCATGCCTGCAAGATAGCATCACAAGACTCCATCTCAGGAACCAATGCGACCGCCGATCCGGAACAGTTGACAAACACCACCTTCTTCCCCGCTTTCTTCAATGCTTTCAGGATATCACGCTGCACTTGCGGTAGTTCAATTGAAGTACGGTCGCCGCCAGCAAATCCGGGACTGTTAACGGAATACATCTCTTCGCCTTCCAAACTCGGCGAAATGCCACCTGCGAAAATAACAATATCCGCTTCTTTGACTCTATCGACAACCATCTCAGGTGAAATATGACGATAAACACCCAAATCAAACCTAAGCAACGCTTCCGCACCTGCCTGCATATATTCTATTCTGATCTTATAATCTGTCCCCGCAATTGCTTTCAACGTATATTCCCTTTTAGCACTGGCATGTTCTCCCCAATAATCAATCACCTTTTCCCCGTTCACATATACCCGATAGCCATCATCTCCTTCAATCAGCAACTCATAAGCTCCACTCTCTTTCGGACGAAAAGTTCCTTCATAAACAGCAGTAAAATTATATAAGCCCACACCTGTGGCAAAGACTGTATTCCCACCATTACTCAGATTAATCGGAGAAGTAATCTGACTTGTAGCCGCGACATCACCACTCAAATTCATATTATTCCAGTAGGTAGCCGTCAGACCGGGACGCCCATTGTTGGAGATCTCATTAAAATAAGATTCAAAAATCCGATTATCCAGTAACTCACATCCTTTCTCAAAAGGTACATCGCCTATCTTGCAGCGAATCCCTTCCAAAATAGTATATGTATGTGAGGGTACACCTTCATAGTTTCCCCATTGCATCACCGAATCAACCGCATTCGGTCCCATCACTGCGATACGTGCCCCTGTTTTTTGCCAACGGAAGCACGCCATTATTGCAAAGCAATACCATAGATTTACGTGCCAGATCCAACGCCATCTGTTTGTGCAAATCACAATCCACAGTATCTATACTAATTCTGCTCCAGGGAACGATAGAATCCGGATCCATCTCGCCCAAAGCAAAACGGGCTTTCAACAAACGACGCAAACTTGTGTCGATACGTTCTTCTGTGATTAATCCCTGCTTTACTGCTTCCTCCAAATGCGAATATATCGAACCACATTCAAGATCAGTTCCATTGATCACAGCAGAAGCACTCGGCATCGGCAGCATCTTTATGTGTCTCATGGCGGCCTTTCACAAAAAAATCATCAATAGCACCGCAATCACTTACAACCAAATGTTTATAGCCCCATTCATCCCTCAATATTTGCGTTAACAACCGGTTGCTATCACAACAGGGGCTCTCCTTCCAGGGCGTTGATAAGCGCACATCACTTCCTTCACGTCTGCCTCTTGCACCAAAGCCTTGAAAGCCGGAAGGTAAGTCTCCCATAGATCACGGGGAGAGGGTCTTCTACATCAAAAGAGTGACGTTTCGCCTCAGGACCACTATGCACTGCATAATGCTTGACACACGCATGAGCCTTGTCATATTCGGCATCTGCCGGCCCCTGCATTCCCTTTACTACAGCTACTCCCCATACGGGTAGTCAGATAAGGGTCTTCGCCGAAAGTCTCCCTGTCCCCTCCCCCAACGCGGATCACGGAAAATATTCACATTCGGATTCCAAAAGTAAGCCCTTCGTTTCCATATCCATAGCGATTACGGCGATGGGCATCGTGGAATTTAGCACGTCCTTCATCACTAACGGCAACATACACTCTTTCAATTGCTTCATCATCAAAGGTAGATGCCATACCCATAGTTATCGGAAACACTGTAGCCAGTCCATTACGGGCAACACCATGCAAAAGCCTCACTCCACCAATTATAGGGAGCTACTCCTAACCGTTCTACCGCAAAAGAAGAATTTTTCATTAATCCTATTTTCTCTTTCAAAGTTAATCTCCCTAATAAGTCTTCCGCACGCTCTTCGGGGAGTAAGTTTCGGATTCTTATAAGGTTCATTCTGCGCGAAGCTGCCCATCGACGCAACGATACTCAAACTTAAAGTTAACAGTACTTTTTTCATTTTGTCCAAATTAATTAAAGCTTTATTTATTATGTTACCTTGCAATTCCACATCGGAAAACTACATTCTAATCATTGTTTTCAAATACAATAACTATGATCGGGGGAATGCTGTCTGATTTATCTGTTCAAATGGAAACGCCTAACTTGAAACAGCGATGAATGATAAATGTAGTGCAAAAAAAGCTGCCATACCAAACTTTTTTCCAACTATTTTTATTACTAAATAATTTTTTGCGAATCAAAGCTTATTACTATCAGCCTCCAAACCTGATTATAGCCAAAAGTACATGAGTTTCTATTACATCATTAATAATCTGACTACTTCAGAAAGTCTATCTGAAAAGAAAAGAGGCTATTGAAAATACAGATAAAGTAACAGCCTGCTAAAAACAGCAAGAAAGAAGATAAGTATATTCCGACACTATATAAATAATGAGAAAGAAGGAATGTCTTATTTTTATAACTAAAATGAAAGAAGCGACAATAGAATCTCCCAGCCTCGCTTCACCTTATCTTTCAAGAATTTCAAGGCCTTACCCATATGTATTTTCTACAGTCTTCTGACTAATACCAAGCCTCTCGGCTATCTCCTTGTAACTCAGGCTTTCTTCACGGCTCAACAAGAAACACTTTCTTTGTTGTTCAGGAAGTGAATTGATTAACCGATCAATGAATATTTTTAGTTGAGAAGCGCAATAATCTTCCTCCACAGTAGTGGAGTTATAATAGCCTTCGTTTCCATAGGCTACCAAAACAGAGGTTTTGAAAAGATTCTCATTTACTCTCTTCTTATTTTTATTAAATACGATGTTTCGGGTAACAATAAAGAGAAAACCTTTGATATTTTCATCTTCCTTCAGTAAATGCCTTGATTCCCACAACTTCACAAACACATCCTGAACAATTTCCTCTGCATCAGCAATTGTAGCGATGTACAATCGGCTAAAGTCATAAACCTGACTCCAATACTCGTTATACAAATCTATAAACGCTTGATGATAACCGCCCTTAATAGCCAATACTCTTTCTCTTTCGTTCATATTTGTGTGCAAATATTAGTCACAACAAAGCTATACATTATTTAAAAAGATACAAAAATAAAACACATTTTTTTTATATCCGATAGGGGTAAATGTAATATGGGGAGTATTTAGTATGTAACCGAAGTCAATAACGATCATTATCACTAATATACAAAGACGTGAATTCAATAGAACTCATTAATATTATAAAAAAGATGTTAGCCGACAGACTGACAACTTCCGAAAGGGAACAGCTTCTCAATGAGAAGCCTATGGTTAACTTTCAGTCTCAACAATGGGATAAAGCTCCTAAAGCTCATATACAAGATCATGTTCCCCCGCACACCATACTCAATAAGATTATGGTCAGATGCCGGAACGAAAAACAGCCTTTAGAGAGAAACAAGAAATACTATCGTATCGGATATTCCATCGCTGCCACTGTTGCCATCTTCATTATCGGCTTTTTGGATTGCCAACAATATTTCATCATCCGACATTAATATCAGTGCTCCAATGAATGATAAGCTGGCAGTCATGCTGCCGGACAGTTCGGAAGTATGGCTCAACGCAGCTTCCCAAATTCGCTATCACAAGTCATTCCTGAACAACAGAGAAATCTTCCTGGAAAAAGGAGAAGCTTTCTTTAAAGTGAAAAAAAAGCACAGGGGAGCACCCTTCAGGGTTTATTTCCGGGAATCGCGTATTGAAGTGACCGGAACGGAATTCAACATCAAAGCCGGACACATGGAATCAGAAATTACCCTGTTCACCGGCTCCATCAAATTCCAGGCAGAAGAAGGACAGCAAGAACTGCCGATGCAACCGAACGAACGAATCGTATACAATACCCAGGCCAAATCAGTTGTACGCACGAATATAGATATCAACGAGTATGACTGGCGCTCAAGTAAATATCGCTTTACCAACAAGCCATTACAGGAATTCATCGATTTTATCAACCGTTCATACCATGTAAACATCATAATTAAAGAAGAAAAGCTCAAAGAGCTGAAGTTTAACGGAACTATACGTAAAGACGAGCCGCTTACCAATATCATCGAAAAGATATGTATCAGCCTCGATTTAAAAGAAAAACAAGAAAATAACAACATCATATTATATTAATACATAAGAATCAATTATCAATATATTCACTATTAACCTTTTAGAAACATGAAAAACATGCATTTTAGTAACAGCATACTCAGATATGCCGTTCTATTGATTTGCTTCCTTCCAATGGCTCTCTACGCTCATGGCGCACAAGGAAAGAGAATCATTCTCAAGGGTCAGTCCATCACCATGCAACAGGCTATTCAGCTGATCGAAGAAAATAGCCAGTACACATTCTTCTTCAAGTCCGGCGTTGTCGCCAATGACGAGAAAAAGGACTACGATTGCGAAGGAGACATTAATGAGATTTTAAGAAAAGTATTCAGTAACAGCGGAATCGACTATGTCATCAAGAACAATGAGATTATCTTGAAAAGCGCGAAAGCAGAGGCTGTTCAGCAAAAAAAGAGTCAGGGACCGAAAAAGTCGGAAATCGTAGGTGTGGTAGTCGACGCCAATACAGGTGAATCCATTATCGGTGCTTCCGTACAAATCAAAGGGGCTGCTACAGGAGTAATCACCAACATTGACGGAAAGTTCACGATCATGGCTGCTCCTTCGGATGTTATTCTCATTTCTTATGTAGGATACACTCCCAAAGAAATCAAGATCGGTTCACGCAAAGTGTTATCCATCGATTTGAATGAAGATGCCAAGCAGTTGGAAGAAGTAGTCATCACAGCTTATGGTACAGGACAAAAGAAAGCCAGTATGGTAGGCTCCGTTGAATCTATTAAACCGGCTGAATTAAAGGTACCTTCTACCAATCTGTCTACTGCATTTGCCGGACGTCTGGCTGGTGTTATTGCCGTCCAGAAAAGTGGTCAGCCGGGAGCTGATGGCGCCAACTTTTGGATTCGCGGTGTTTCGACCATGAACGGAGTCACCGATCCACTAATCATTCTGGATGGTGTGCAGGTAAGTTCAAGTGACTTGAATAATCTTGATCCTGAAATTATCGATAGCTTCTCTATCCTGAAAGATGCTACCGCAACAGCGATGTACGGTACCCGTGGTGCCAACGGTGTGATGATTGTAACCACCAAATCGGGTATGAATCTGGATAAGCCGATCATCAACTTCCGCATGGAAGCACAGATGTCTCAACCGACCAGCACTCCTAAATTCGTAGACGGTGCTACTTATATGGAACTTTTCAACGAGGCCGTAAACAATGACAATAGCGGTGACGTGCTTTACAGTCAGGATAGAATTGACGGAACACGTGCCGGATTGAACCCTTATATCTATCCGAACGTAAATTGGTATGACGAACTATTCAAAGACGCTTCTTACAGCGAAAAGTTCAACTTTAACATCCGTGGCGGTGGTAAACGTGTAGACTACTTCTCCAGTATCTCTGTCAACCACGAATCCGGTATGTTGAAGAATCGTTCAAAGGATTTCTTCTCCTATAATAACAATATTGAAATCATGCGCTATAACTTCCAGAATAACATCAACGCCAAATTGAGTAATTCTTCTAAGTTGTCCTTGCGCCTGAACGTACAGTTGCGTGACATGACTACTCCTAACCAGGGAGTAGGAGCCATCTTTACCAATGCCATGAATACATCACCTGTTGAATTCCCGGTATATTTTCCGGATGACGGTGAAACACCTTATATAAAATGGGGAGCTACAGAACGTGTCAACGCCGACTATCAGACCAACCCGGTGGCTCAGGCTGCTACAGGCTACAACAAAGGATTCCAAAGCACAGTCATTGCAGCACTGGAATTTAACCAGAAGTTGGATTTCATCACCGAAGGTCTGAGCTTCAAAGCACTGGCTTCATTCAAGAACTGGTCGAGTTCCGAAAACAAACGTGAAGGGAAGTGGAACAAATTCGCACTGACCGGATACGAAGACGATGGCAATGGTGGCTACACCTACACAACAAGCCGTATTGGAGACGAATATACGACAAACCTGACCGCAAAGAATACAAATTCCGGTGACCGCCGTTTCTATTTGGAAGGAATGGTCAATTACAGCCGTACATTCGGTGAACATGACGTCAATGCGATGCTAATCTATAGCCAGGACGAACTTGTAAACAACACACCGGGCGATGGGAACTTTATCGGTTCATTGCCTCAACGCAAACAAGGTCTTGCAGCACGCGCCTCCTACGCTTATGCCGGAAAGTATATGGCTGAAGTGAACGTAGGATACAATGGATCGGAGAACTTTGCCAAAGGACACCGTTTCGGTCTGTTCCCCTCCATTGCCGCAGGTTATAACATCAGTGAAGAATCTTTCTTCAAACCTTTGAAAAACGTTGTTTCTAAATTGAAGCTACGCGGTTCGTGGGGTCTGGTAGGTAACGACCAGATTAATGGCAGCCGTTTTATCTACATGTCTCAAATTGACCTGGGCGGCAAAGGATTTACAACAGGTGTCAATCAGAATGTAACCTACAATGGTCCCGTTTATCAACGCTATGCCAATGAAGATATTACATGGGAGGTAGGAGAAAAGATTAATTTTGGAGTCGATTTACAATTGTTCCACTCTTTAGACCTTACTTTTGATATCTTTCGCGAAAATCGTCGCGACATCTTCCAGGAGAAAGGGACCACTCCGACATATATGGGTACAGCTACCACTAAAGTATACGGCAACCTGGCAGCTATGCGCAATCAGGGATTTGAATTAGCAGCCAGCTATAACAAGCAGTTCAACAAAAACTGGTTCGTCAGCTTCAAAGGAACTTTCACATATGCGCATAATGAAATCACCCAATATGATGAATCACCGAAATATCCATGGCAGTCAAAAATCGGAGTCAGTGCCAATAAGAATGCCATTTATATTTCCGACGGACTCTTCATTGATGCAGCAGATATTGCCAACCACCAACAACAATTGGGAGCGGCAGTGATTCCGGGAGATATCAAATATATCAATATTTCAAGAGACTGGTACGGATATGATGATAACCTGACAGATACAGACGACTGGGTATGGGCAAAACATCCCGGCGTACCGGAGATTGTATATGGCTTCGGTCCCTCTATTAAATGGAAGAATCTGGATTTCTCCTTCTTCTTTCAGGGAGTAGCCAAAACCTCCTTCATGGTAAAAGATTTCCATCCCTTCGGTGACAGTATGCTACGCAACGTACTTTCATGGGTGGCAGACGAACGCTGGAGTCCCGACAATCAAAACACCAATGCGACTTACCCGCGCTTGTCACGCAAAACCAATAACAATAACAACAAGTTGTCCAGCTATTGGGAGCGTAACGGTGCCTTCCTGAAATTAAAGAATGCTGAGATCGGATATACCTATAAGAATATGCGTTTATACATCAGCGGTTCTAATCTGATGACCTTTGCTCCGTTCGATCTGTGGGATCCTGAACAGGGTGGTGGCAGTGGTCTTTCATATCCGACCCAGCGCGCGTATTCAACATTGGATTCCAAATGACTATTAACAACAAATAATACCTTAAAAATATGAAAAAGAATACACTATATCTATTCATCCTCTTATTGATTACAGGGCTGAATACTTCCTGTAACTATCTGGATATCGTTCCCGACGAAACAGCCACGGAAAAGGATGCCTTTGCCAATCCCCGCGCTGCACTGCGATATTTATATTCCTGCTACGGATATCTGCCTCAGTCAAACAAAGTTCAGACATGTATGGACTTTACCGGTGACGAAACGATCAGCCCGTTTGCCGAAAGTTACGTAAAATTCGCTGAAGGTTCTTATGACTCAAGCAATACAATTATCAGTTATTGGAATACACTGTTTCAGGGAATACGTCAATGCTATTTGTTGAAAAGAAAATATCCACTCCGTACCTAAAATCAGTCAGGATGAAATCGATCTTTACACCGCAGAAGCCGACTTCCTGATCGCCTATTTCCACCTCCTTCTGATCAAATGTTACGGGCCGACCATTTTGGTAAAAGAACTTCCGGCACTCGACACTCCCGCAGAGAATATGCTTGGACGTCGTCCGTACGATGAATGTATCGACTGGGTTGCCGACTTACTTGACGATGCAGCCACCAGACTTCCTGCCACACGCAATAGTTCGGATTATGGGCGTGCCACGAGCGTCATTGCCAAAAGCTTAAAAGCACGTATGTTGCTTTGTGCCGCTTCACCATTATTCAATGGGAACCCTGATTACACAGACTTTAAGAACCCGGACGGCGAACAGCTCATGTCGACCACTTATTCGGAAGAAAAATACAAACGTGCAGCAGATGCAACATGGGATGCCATTCAGGCTGCATCAGGAGCCGGTCACGAGCTCTATATAGCCAGTACTACAAGTAATGCTTATCCGGAACCGACCAACCTGACAGAACGCACACTTCGTATGACTTTCATGGATAGCGAAAACTACAAAGAAGTCATTTTCCCCGAAACCCGTAAAGCAGGTGCTTATGGTATTCAACGTAAATCCATACCTTTCTTCCCACGTGGCTCGTGGAATGGTATAGCCCCCACTATTACCATGCTCGACCGCTTCTACACAGTCAATGGATTACCGATTGACGAAGACCCCGAATTCAATACAAACAACAAACTGGATATCGTAACCATCCCTGAAGGCACTACCTATGCCGAACCGGGAAAAAGAACATTATACATGAACATGAACCGCGAACCCCGATTCTATGCGTGGGTTGCATTTGAGAACGGTTATTATGAATGTCGTACAGACGATAAAAGATATGCTTATCACAAATTCTGGGGTGCTGAGCGTTCTGAAGGAGACAAGTGGTTGACCGGATTTCTGGCAACAGAAAACTGCGGTGTCAGAGCCGATGACGGAAAGATAGTCACTGCGGCACGCTCTCAGAACTACTCCAAAACAGGATACCTGAACAAAAAAGGTGTACACCCAGGGATACAAGCTACCGTTGGTACCCCCCCGGACCAACGGTAGAATATCCATGGCCTGTGATACGTCTCGCCGAACTTTACCTGAACTATGCCGAAGCCTGCGTGGGATACGGTAAAGAAGGTTATCCTGAAAAAGGAATGGCTTATCTGGACAAAGTACGTGAACGCGCCGGACTAAAACCGGTACTGGAAAGTTGGGCAAATGCCAAAGTTCCTTTGACAAGCTATGACGGCCAATGCGGTCCCGACGGCAGAGTGATGAAAATCGTCAGACAGGAACGTATGATCGAGCTTTATCAGGAGAATCATAATTTCTGGGACATCCGCCGCTGGAAGATGGGAGAAACTTATTTCAATGTCAAGGTACGTGGTCTAAACATTCTTGCCGAGACACTGGAAGACTTCGCCAAGATTGTGGAGATACAGGACAAGCGTACATTCGATGCACCCCGTCAGTATCTGATGCCTATTCCGGCAGGTGAAGTAAGCAAGAACCCGAACATGGTGCAGAATCCGGGCTACTAATCAATGATGAATAACAATTATTAAAAACAATCTAATCATGAAAAAGATACTTATGACGATATGTCTTATCGGAGGATTAGCCATGCTATGGTCTTGCAGCGATGACAAAGATTCCTATCCGGTACCCAGCGACATCGAAAATCTGAAAGCGACTCCCGCTCCGGGACAGATTACCCTGAGCTGGACCAACCCTGCCGATGAAAACTTGTATTATGTACAGATAGAGTATACTATCGGAGTCACAGGGAAGTCATACAGAAAACAAGTCAGTCAATATGCCAATGAACTGGTAATAGACAATCTGCTCCAAAAGTACGGTGAAATAGACTTCACCGTACAAGCCTTCAATCGTGGCAACACCGCAGGCACCATCCATCAGATAACTGCACAAGCAGAAAAGGCAAGTCCTACGTTTGGCACTCCCGTAAAGATAGATCTGGACTATAAGAAAATATGGACGAATGCTCCATTTCCTACCCGGCCGATCAAAGACCTGGTAGACGGAAATATAGCAACCTTCTTCCACTCGTGGTGGAGCTCACTAGTAGAAATGCCACATTATCTGGTAGTAGATTTAGGCGAAGAAGTCAGTGCTATTAAATTCCGTTCGACCAATACCAACCGTGCGAACGATAGTTCATGGAAAACGATCAACCTATATACAAGTGATAGTTATAATCCAGCAGAATGGTTTGATGGCGTCGAGAAAATTGATGGCAACACAGTGGATATCTCACAGGCAGGCACCCACAAGGAAACTACCTTAACGGGACTTCCCGACGGAGTGAGCGAAGTGTATAACTCGGAGGTAATTCCGCTGTCAAAACCTTCCCGCTATCTTTGGTTCGAAGTGACAGAGACCACGAAGGGCACCCCTTATTTTGCTTTAGGAGAACTGGAAATCTATCAATGTTCAATGGTCGTACTTGAATAAAAAAAAAGAATGAAGAAATATATACTGCTTTTCTTTCTATTATCGTTGCTGCCATGCCTGTCTACGGCATGTACTCTGACGATGACGGCTCTTCAACCCCCAATTTAACCGTTGGAAAAGAGACAGTTGATTTCAATAGTGAGTCCGGTAGCCAGAATGTAGCTGTCACTACCAATGTGGATACCTGGACTGTCAAATCAGATAAAAATTGGTGCCACCCGTCAGCAGACGGGAAGGCACTGAAAATATCTGTAGACGAAAGCGACGAACGGTACGTGCGTAAAGCAACCGTTACCGTGATAGCTGCCGACCAGACAAAGACAATCACAGTACGCCAGTTGGGATATGAAGCAGCCATTCTGGTTGACCAGTCCAGCTTTGAGGTAGGTGTTATCGGTGGAGAAATCCAGTTTGACGTGACGACAAATGTAGAAGTAGCCATCACTTTGCCGGAATGGATTACCGCAAAACCTGCCAGCCGTGCACCGGCCACAGTCACCACCCCCCATACATATATGGTGAAAGCAACCGGACTTGACAGTCAGCGTCATGGCAACATTGAAATAACGGAAGTATTACCGACTATCGATCCCGATACGGAACAGGCAGAACCTGTAAGCGCATCCGTATTTGTTACCCAAAAAGGACTCAACGAATTTGCCGAAGGCAACGGAGAAGACGTAAAAGGTGACATCAAGATCAAAATAGTAAGCGGAACGGCTTCTTCTTTTCAATCCGGCAGCAACATCGAAAAATCTTTTGACGGAGATTATTCGACACTTTATCATTCCAGTTGGAGTAATGGTGCAAGCAACTATTTCCCCATCACATTAACCTATAATTTTGAAACAGTCACAGATGTCGATTATTTGATTTACCATCCGCGCAACAACGGAAATAATGGTAGATTCAAAGAAACAGAAATACAATATTCAGCAGACGGTCACACATTCACAAAACTCTTAGATAAGGATTTTCAAGGTTCGGCTACGGCAGGCAAAGTAACATTTGACCAAACGATACAGGCAAAGTCTTTCCGTTTCATCGTAAAAAGCGGTTCCGGTGACGGACAAAGGATTTGCTTCATGCGCCGAGATGGAGTTCTTTGCAAAGAATCCCGTGAACTTTGATTATTCGACTCTCTTCACCGATGCAAGTTGCAGTGAACTGAAAACCGGTATTACGGAAGATGACATAGCGCAGTGCGAATACCCGTTCTTTAAGAATATAGCCTACTATATGATTAAAGGCAAGTATCCCGCAGAGTTCCGTATCAGCGAGTTCAAGGCATACCCCAATCCGGATATCCAGTCGGAAACCCACAAGACCAACCCTTACAGCCAGTTGGACAATCCGACCGGAATATCGGTCAAGGCAGGTGAAAACCTGATTGTACTGGTGGGAGACACACACGGATATGACATCGGACTGCGGGTACAGAATCTGGATGCACCTGAGAATGACGGTTTTGGCGGAGTGACCTACTTACTGAATCAGGGAATCAACAAGCTTACTATCAGCGAACAAGGACTGGTGTACGTGATGTATGTCACAAAAACGCTGGACGATCCGGCAGCGGCCCCTGTCAAAATCCATTTTGCATCGGGAAAGGTGAACGGCTACTTCGACTCACAAAACCCGGAGCATACCGGACGTTGGTCGGAACTGCTCAACAAAGCAACCAACCGGTATTTTGACGTACTGGGGAAATATGCCCACCTCACTTTCGAGACGAGTGACCTCCGGACGTACACAGGTTCCAAGGGAGATGAACTGATAGACCTTTATGACAAGATCGTGTACAGCGAGCAGCAGTTGCTGGGCTTGGAGAAATACGACAAGATGTTCAGAAACCGGATGTATCTGAATGTCATGTATAAGTCCTATATGTACGCCACAGCCTATCACACAGCCTACAACCGAACGACCATGAATGAAATCTGTAACCCGGAAAAGCTGAAGACAAGCGCTTGCTGGGGACCGGCACACGAGATAGGGCATTGCAACCAGACCCGTCCGGGAGTATTGTGGGGCGGCAACACGGAAGTGACGAACAACATCATGTCCGAGTACATACAGACCACCATTTTCGGTCAGCCTTCCCGCATACAGGTTGAAGACATGGGAATTACCTACCGAAACAGATACTCCAAAGCATGGAGTGGGATTATTGCCACCGGAAGTCCGCATGCCGACTTCCAGAATCTGGGAAAGAATAATGCCAATGATGTATTCTGTAAGCTTGTTCCCTTCTGGCAACTGGAACTCTATTTCGGAAAAGTGCTGGGCAGGACTCCGTTGCAACAGGCGGACAAAGGAGGTTTTTATCCGGAGGTATATGAATACGCCCGCAATAAAGACTACACGGGAATGACTCACGGAGAGATTCAGCTTGACTTTGTATATACCTGCTCCAAGATTTCCGGTATGAACTTACTCGACTTCTTCACCAAATGGGGATTCCTGACTCCGGTCGACAAGGAACTGGACGACTACGGGAAAAAGCAGCTGACCGTGACACAAGACATGATAGACGCTCTCAAACAGAAAGTGAACGCATTGGGAGGCACCCCGTCCGGATGTCGCTTTAGAATACATTTCGGATAACACGTACGAACTGTATAAAAACGAAACCCGCCATCATCAAAGGAGAGAATGCCACTCATGCTCCCAAGACATTTACGGTAGGTTCCGGCGATAATGCAGTGACTTACAACGGTGAGACCATCACGATCAAGAACTGGACCAATGTAGTGACGTACGAAGTGAAAGATGAAACCGGCAAATTCGTCCTCATCTGCAGCGGCGAAAATACCCCTTCGTCTGTAGATACATTCACCATTCCGGTTCGCTGGAAAGATGGTTTCCGGTTAAGCGCCGTTTCCGTTACGGGCGAACGTATCGAAATTCCAATGAATTGATCGTATCTCAGATACATTCAAGATAACTTTTTATCGGGTTAGGTATCGAAGGGTGTCCGCAGGCGGGCGCCCTTCTTGCGTAACACAATCGTAGCATATTTGTTACGTGTTCTTCAATCAACTGTAAAAAGCAAGAAACGTCAAGCCCCTACTTTTGCAGCAAATAATTAACGCACGCTAACATTTATGAAACGATTTCTCAGATTAGTCTCTTTGACTCTTTTTAATCATGAGTACAAGCGGAAATACTTTTGCAGAGGAAAAAGTAAACGTAGCCAGACAGGGTACGATCCGCGGACGCATAGTAGACACTTCCAAGCAAATTCTTCCGGGAGCCTCCATCTACATCGAAAAACTACATACCGGAGTGACAAGCGACGTCAACGGTTATTATACATTCGCCAATCTCACACCGGGCACATACACCGTGAAAGTCAGCTACGTAGGCTACTCTCCCGTCGAAATGAAAATCACCATTCCGGCAGGAAAGACACTCGAAAAGGACGTAGTACTCAATGAAGGACTCGAACTACAGGAAGTAGTGGTAGGCGGCGCCTTTCAGGGGACAACGCCGCGCCATCAACTCACAAAAGAACAACCTCGGAATCATCAATGTCGTTTCAGCCGATCAGGTCGGAAAGTTCCCCGATTCCAATATCGGCGACGCCCTCAAACGTATCAACGGTATTAATGTACAATACGACCAGGGGGAAGCCCGCTTCGGACAAGTCCGCGGTACCTCCGCCGACCTCAGTTCCGTGACCATCAACGGCAACCGCCTCCCTTCTGCCGAAGGCGATACCCGTAATGTCCAGCTCGACCTCATCCCCGCCGACATGGTGCAGACAATCGAAGTGAACAAAGTCGTTACCTCGGATATGGACGGAGATGCCATCGGCGGCTCCATCAATCTGGTGACGAAAAGCACTCCTTACAAACGGATGTTCAGCGCCACAGCAGGAACCGGCTACAACTGGATCAGCCAGAAAGCACAGTTGAACTTAGGATTTACCTACGGCGACCGTTTCTTCAATGACAAACTGGGAATGATGGCCGCCATCTCTTATCAAAACGCTCCGTCAGGATCGGACGATGTAGAGTTTGAATATGACGTCAACAAAAAAGGCGAGGTAGTCATGGTGGAAGCACAGAAACGCCAGTACTACGTGACCCGCGAACGCCAAAGCTACTCCCTGGCTTTCGACTACGACATCAACCCGAACCACCGGCTGACGCTGCAAGGTATCTACAACCGTCGCCACGACTGGGAAAACCGCTACCGCGTCACCTATAAGGATTTGGATAAGACAGGACTAGACGACGAAGGAGATATGCAGCAATCCGCCCAGATCGAGACAAAAGGAGGAACACCCGACAACAGAAATGCCCGTCTGGAATTACAACAGACAATGGACCTCAGTCTGAGCGGTGAACATCAGTTCGGCAAACTATCCGTCAACTGGGGAGCTTCCTACGCCCGTGCCAGCGAAGACCGTCCGAACGAAAGATACTTCAGCCTGAAACAGGACTTCCTCGGCTTTACCGTTGTAGATGCCGGCGACCGTTTCCCTTACGTGACTACAGACGTCAACTTGCACAACGGAGAAGCGGACGGCGAAAGAGGCAAATGGAAAGTGAAGGAAACTGACCGAAAGCAACCAGGAAATCTACGAAAAAGACCTGAAGTTCAAAGTCGACTTCGAACTTCCGCTGACAAACGGCATCTATGGCAACAGCCTGCGGTTCGGAGCAAAGTACGCCTCCAAGACCAAAGACCGCAACACCCTCTGCTATGATTACGCAGATACGTACAAAGACACCTTCGACAAGGATTACATGAACAACCTCACCAGCCAGATTCGTGACGGATATATGCCGGGAGACCAATATAAGCCGACCGATTTCGTATCCAAAGAATACCTGGGCTCACTCGACCTCAGCAGTATGGAAGGCGAACAGGTGCTCGAAGAATCATCCGGCAACTACCACGCCCGTGAGAACGTAACTTCCGCCTTCTTCCGCTTCGACCAGAACTTGGGAAAGAAGATAAAAATGATGGCAGGCTTACGCATGGAAGCCACCCACATCAAATACAACGGCTGGAACTGGAACGTAGCCGACGACAAAGACGAGACAGAAACCCTCGAACCTACCGGAAACCATAAGAACAGCTATGTCAACTGGCTCCCCAGCCTCTTGTTCAAATACGATGTGAACGACGACTTAAAGCTCCGCGCTTCGTTCACCGAGACACTGAGCCGCCCGAAATACTCCGCATTGATCCCCTGTGTCAACATCAACCGCAGCGACAACGAACTGGTGATGGGTAACTCCGACCTGACCCCGACCATCTCCTACAATCTCGACCTCAGCGCAGACTACTACTTCAAAAGTGTCGGTCTGATCAGCGCAGGTATCTTCTACAAGAAGATCAATGACTTTATCGTCGATCAAGTCATCGGTGACTACACCTATCAGAACAACGAATACAAGAAGTTCACCCAGCCCAAAAACGCCGGTGACGCCGACCTGCTGGGCGTAGAACTGGCCTATCAACGCGACTTCGGCTTCATTGCTCCCGCACTGAAATGTATCGGTTTCTATGGTACGTACACCTACACCCACACCCAAGTGAACAACTTCAACTTCGAAGGTCGTGAGAACGAGAAAGACCTGTCCCTGCCGGGATCACCCGAACATACAGCCAATGCTTCCCTTTACTTCGAAAAGAAAGGTTTCAACGTACGTTTCTCCTACAACTACGCTTCGAGCTTCATCGACGAAATGGGAGAAGTGGCAGCCCTCGACCGTTACTATGACGCAGTGAGCTACATGGACCTGAACGCCAGCTACACCTTCGGCAAGAAGATAAAGACCACGTTCTATGCAGACGCCACCAACCTGCTGAACCAGCCTCTTCGTTACTATCAGGGAACCAAAGACCGCACCATGCAGGCGGAGTACTACGGTGTAAAGATTAATGCCGGCGTAAAAGTTAACTTCTGACAATGCGAAAAGCGAAAACCTCCGTTCCTAAGAATGGAACACCCCGTTGGTTTTAAAGGAACGGGGTCTTGGTTTTAAACCAACGCCTCCTTCCTTTAAAACCAAAAAACAGAAATTTCAGGCATTCAATAACGACAATTATAAACAACTAATAATCAATATAATATGAAGATAAAAAGCTTATTCATTCTTCTTTTCCTTTCCGCCTTTACATTCGCCCACGCACAGCTCACGGATTATTCCATCTTTGACAAGAAGTTTAACTTCTATGTAGCCAATGATTTAGGCCGCAACGGCTACTATGACCAGAAGCCAATCGCCGAACTGATGGGCACAATGGGCGAAGAGATAGGTCCCGAATTTGTATTAGCCACCGGAGACGTTCACCACTTCGACGGAGTGCGTAGCGTGAACGACCCTTTGTGGATGACCAACTACGAGCTTATCTACTCCCACCCCGAACTGATGATCGACTGGTTCTCCATCTTAGGCAACCACGAATACCGCGGAAGCACTCAGGCAGTACTGGACTATACGAACATCAGCCGCCGCTGGTCGATGCCCGACCGTTACTACACCAAGGTATTCGAAGAAAAAGGAGCTACTATCCGCATCGTCTGGATAGACACCACTCCGCTGATTGATAAATACCGCAATGAAAGCGATAAATATCCGGATGCCTGCAAGCAAGACATCAGCAAACAGCTGTCATGGCTGGAATCAGTACTGGCAAGTGCCAAGGAAGACTGGATCATCGTAGCCGGCCATCACCCCATCTATGCCTATACCCCGAAAGAGGAAAGCGAGCGGCTTGATATGCAGAAACGGGTAGACAGCATCCTGCGCAAGCACAACGTAGATATGTACATCTGCGGTCATATCCACAACTTCCAGCATATCCGTGTACCGGGAAGCGACATTGACTATGTAGTCAACTCCGCCGCCTCTCTCGCACGCAAGGTAGAACCCATCGAAGGTACAAAATTCTGTAGCCCCGAACCGGGTTTCTCCGTTTGCTCTATCGACAAGAAGGAGCTTAACCTGCGTATGATAGATAAAAAAGGAAATGTACTTTATACAGTAACCCGAAAAAAATAAGTTCTCTATTAAAGAAAGAAATTCTACTCTCAGAAAAAACACACACGACAAAGGGCGTCTCCTTCGCGATGAAGGGGGCGCCCTGATTTATTATAGTACTCCTTTGCCCCGACAGATGCAAAGAAAATCACAAGTTCATTAAGTAACGAGCTTATATTATTCTGATTTGTTACTCTGACTAGCAGTATCCGCAGTGTTACTCTTGCTTAGATCATCCTTGGGAGTCGTCGTTGCATTCCCATCACGGACAGCCATGTAATGCGGAGACATAATCTCAATTCCCGCTTCATTAAACTTATCCTGAATAGTCTGATGCAAATCCGAATAAATCTGAGACATCTTATGCGCCTGCTTGATATAAGCATTAATTTGATAGACCGGATACCAGTCGCTCAAAGAAGTCTCTAACACAAACGGACGCGGATCATCCACTACTCCGGGCGTATTCAACGCAGCATCAATCAGTATCTGATTAACCTGGCGCCAAGGGACATCATAACCGATGGATACCTCCGAATGGATAATCAAGCCATACTCCCGTGCCGATGTACTATAATTCACGGTATGTGAAGACATGATAAAAGAGTTGGGCACCGTCACCACCTCATTTTTCGGAGTGCGGATACGGGTGACAAGCGGCGTCTTCTCTATGATATCGCCGGTGGTATCGTTCAGTTTAATCCGGTCGCCCATCTTGAACGGGCGCATATAGGTAATCACCAGCCCGGCAATAATATTTCCGATAACGGTACTTGATCCAAGAGAGACAATCAATCCGACAAAGACCGAAATCCCTTGGAATACCCCAGAATCAGAACCCGGCAGATAAGGGTAAATCATTGCAATCATAAACGCGTAGAGCAGGAACCGGACGATGTGGAAGGTCGGCATGGCCCAATCCGGGTAAAAACCGTTGAATTTAAGACGCCCCGCTTCTATCTCACGAGCCAGATAAAGCACCATACGTACCAGATACTTCACCGCATACCAGATAACAACAATTGTAAACAGATTGGGGACATAGTCTATTATATCCACAAAGATTTTCCGAATCGGATTCCAGATATAACCCAGTAAGCGATAGGCTAATCCTTCGGTCTGCGGGAAGATGATAAAAATCAAAGGGACAGTGATCACCAGCTGTATCCCCATAAGGATATAACGTCCGATGCCTGCCAAAAAAGACTAACAGATTGGCTTGTTTTTGAGCATCCAGCAACTCATATCCCTGGATAGACACAGGCTTTATCTTCGTATCTTTCAGACGCAGGATGCGCACTTTCAGTTTACGGAACAGCCAGTTGGTCAGACGGAAAAGGAGATACTGACCGACAATCACCAACAGGAAGTAAAGGATACGTTTCGCCATTCGCCAGATGCTGTGCTCCGCTTTCATCTCATGCAGTTTGGTGATTACATTCTGCCGCCTCTCTTTGGCAAGGGAGTCACGGGAGACTCCTTCCCACAAAGCATCCTGATCTGTAAGAGATAACAATACTTTATTGCCATACATCAGGTCGGAAACAATATCCGAATGGTCGATGGAAACGGAATCGGGACGGAGATTAAAACGCTTTCCTATCTCTTCGATAGCGGCACCGGTCATCTGTGCCCGTTGCTGGGGAGTATATCCGCCGCGTTTTGTAAAAAGATAAAACAGGGTATCCCCTTCGGCAACTACCGGTATTCCTTTCGTGAATTGACGCAGTGAGTCGATACGCTGCCGTTGCTGGGAGAATTTCACCGAATCGGCGGACAGCATCTGAAGCCTCATCTGCTCCATCTCCATACGCATATTGGCTTCATTGAGCCGGGCTTCTTCCAGTGATTTCTGCAAATTTGCCACACGGGCAGAATCTGAATCCCGATGCAAAGAGACTGGATGCGTTGCTACTGTATCTCCGGCGAAAATCTTCTTGACTGCCTGCTCCAGTTGCGCCTGTACATTCACTGCAAGGGAAGCCATTATGAGCAGCAATGCAAACCGTTTTATTTTTTTCATATCCATATAGAATGATTCCAAGTTAGGTGAATTAACTCTAATTTCACTTTTTAATAAACATGGCAAACATACGGATTGTTTTTGACATAACAATTCCCTAAATGATTATCTTTGCCCCAAAAGAGAAAAATTATGAATATACTATTACTTATCGGAGGATTAATTCTCATTTTACTAGGAGCTAACGGACTGACAGACGGTGCCGCTTCCGTAGCCAAGCGTTTCCGCATACCTTCCATCGTTATCGGACTGACCATTGTCGCTTTCGGCACGTCCGCTCCGGAACTGACGGTGAGTGTCGCTTCCGCCCTGAAAGGAAGCGCGGACATTGCCATAGGTAATGTAGTGGGAAGTAACATATTCAATACGCTGATGATCGTGGGATGTACGGCACTGTTCGCTCCGATTGTCATCACCCGGAACACTTTACGAAAAGAGATACCGCTCTGTATCCTTTCTTCTGTGGTGTTGCTGATATGCGCCAATGACATATTCCTCGATAATGCCACAGAAAATATACTGAACAGAGCAGATGGTCTGCTTTTACTCTGCTTCTTCGCCATCTTCATGGGGTATACGTTTGCCATCGCTTTTCCCAAATCTTCCGCTGCACCGGAACCGGCAGCACCGGAACACACGGCACCGGAAGAAGAGATCAAGCTGCTTTCGTGGTGGAAATCCATTCTCTATATCATTGGCGGACTGGCGGCACTCATCTATGGAGGTCAGCTGTTCGTCAACGGAGCTACAGGGATCGCCCGCAGCATGGGAGTCAGCGAATCCATTATCGGATTAACGCTGGTAGCCGGAGGAACTTCCCTGCCGGAGCTTGCCACTTCCATCGTCGCCGCACTGAAAAAGAATCCGGAAATGGCTATCGGAAATGTAATCGGCAGTAATCTCTTCAATATCTTCTTTGTATTGGGATGCAGCGCTAGTATCACTCCCCTCCATCTTAGCGGAATTACAAACTTCGACCTGTTCACACTGGTAGGTTCCAGCATTCTGCTCTGGCTGTTCGGGCTGTTCTTCTTTTGCCAAGCGGACCATTACAAGGATAGAAGGAAGCATTATGATACTTTGTTATGTGGCGTACACGGTGGTGCTGATTTATAATTCTTAATAAAGTAATCCATACCCAACAATAAAAAGGCTTCCGGTAATCATACCCGAAGCCTTTCACTTTTATCATAGAAACAAATCATTTATTCCACTTCAACCGCAGTCAATACATTCACGCCATACTTTCCATCCTTAGAAATCCACCAGTCCGTATCCCCATTGGCACAATGGATGGCATAACGAGGATTATATCTGAGTCTGTCCGATCCGTCCGGTATCCACAGACCTAACTTATAAGTTCCGGAAGTCACCGAGGCGGGAAGTTCAAGAGATACATCCACTGTATGCGTCAGCGAAGTATAAGTAGAATCCTTTGGTTCGAACGGTTGCCAATTCTTTGGATTGGCATCGGCCGGAAATTCCGTAACCTCTCCTGCATCATCAATCAATACGAAATAAACAGGATGTTCACCAAATACGGTGGCAAAACCTCTGTTCTTCAAGCTCAGTTTCAAGACGTTCTCCTTTCCACTCACGAATTTGGAGGGAAGCTGAAGTGATTGCAGCTCAATCCGGTAACCCAGATGATCACGTATATAATCGAACACATTGCGTTTTACCTTCGTTCCGTCTTTCTTCCGGAAGTAGCTGTCGGACACCGGCATGTGATGCTGGAGGAGGGAGTCTTCCGTTATCATCGTTTTCTTCCAGACCACCATGGAATATTCGGGCGGATTATTCTCGTCAAACCGGTTATTAGGATGCTGCTCTTTATAATTATGTATGATGCTTAACGAAGTATAATGCTGAAGGAATAAACGTCTTGCCACTTGCAGACCGTCAATAATCCATCCGGCAGAAGGACTGTCCGGATCAGCGCCCACACTCCAGAATCCCCAGGGCAGTTCACCGTCTACCACGAGGTAAGGAGATTCCGCCACTATCTGATCAAACTTCGGTGTCCCTTCGTGCATATCGGCATCCCATCTGTCGGGGCGTATGACAATGAAGTCATCATGGAAAGAAAGTCTCTTATACAGTTCCGGTTTATCTTTCAGCAGGTTCTTAAATTCCGGTAGTCTGACTTGTACATTTCTCTCTACGGGAACCACCGAAAGCAATTTTTCCAACACGGCTGCTTTGTTTCTTCCGAGTTCTCCAAACCCTGAATAGAACTATGCCATTCTCCCCATGCACCGATCATGCCGGCTTGCACTACCAAAATCAGGTCTTTATTTTTCTCCAGGAAAGGTTTTAATTGATCCAAGTGCGCCAGTATCTGTTCGCCGGTAGGACCGACAGGCGACCGTCCCATAAAGTCGCGTTCGTAGGCAAAGCGCAGTACGGCCTTTTTTCCTTGCTTTTGCAGTTCATCAAAATATGCCTGCATGGTCCGGAAGTTTTCTTCAGACAGCTCTTTACCTATTAAATAAGTCAGATAAAAGTAGCTCTGTGAGAGTGAAACACTTATCTGCTACATACTTAGCAGACAATTCATTCAGTTCTTTGGTAGGAGTGTCCTTTTCGTACAGCACATCCACCGCAGTTTCCAGCCGAAAGCCCCTTCCCGGGTTGTATAATCCATTTTCTCCCTGCGGGTCATCTACACAGATTCCACGAAACTCCAGCGTCCGTTGACTATGACCGCATCCGCTTGCCAATAAAGCAAAGAGTGCAACTATCATGCTGCTACCTATCCAATTCCTTTTCATAGTAATAATTTTGTTTACCGGACAAATGTATAACAATTCCGATGACAAGCATTATTTACTGGACATTTTGTATAAGAAAGTATCAGTATCGGATAAATAACGCAAAAGTATTAGTTAATGCTAAGATTGTATTTGCCCTGCTGTCGGAATAATTCTACCTTTGCCATATACTTCAGCTATGTCTCCATAGCCGTAGATTTAATCTTAAAAATAAGGCAATACATGAAAAGACTTCATTGGATCTTACTATTAATGATTCTGCTGATCCCGACAGAAAGTATCAGTGCCAAAAAGAAAACAGAGAAAAGTGACAGAGAAATCTGGTGCGACGTAATGTACCGGATGGCTGCTCCTGTATTAAGCAACATGAGCGAAGGTCTGCTGAAACAGAATATGCTCGTAGAATTAAGTCCGACATGGGACGGGCGCAATCAGAACGTCACTTATATGGAATGCTTCGGTCGTCTAATGGCGGGACTGGCACCGTGGCTGTCATTGCCCGACGATGAAACTCCGGAAGGACTCCAACGCAAACAACTGCGGGAATGGGCATTGAAAAGCTACGTTCATGCAGTAGATCCCGCTTCCCCCGATTATCTGTTATGGCGTCAAGAGAATCAGACCTTGGTGGATGCCGCCTTCCTGGCAGAAAGTTTCCTGAGAAGTTATGATGCCTTATGGATGCCATTGGACAGTATCACCAAGCAGCGGTATATCGCCGAATTTACGGATCTCAGACGGGTCGATCCTTCCTATAGCAACTGGCTGTTGTTCAGCGCCACCGTAGAGTCCTTCCTTCGGAAAGCAGGTGCGCCCAGTGACACTTACCGCATCAGTTCCTCTCTGCGCAAGGTGGAAGAGTGGTATGTAGGTGACGGCTGGTATTCGGACGGCCCCCATTTCGCATTCGACTATTACAATAGCTTCGTCATACATCCTATGTATATAGAATCACTGGAAGTAATTACCGAAGCCGGCAAACGTAAGAAGATAGGAAATATGCCCGGCTGCAACTTCCATGAAGCGATCAGACGTGCCCAACGATTCGGAGTAATCCTCGAACGCCTCATCTCTCCGGAAGGTACGCTGCCTGTTTTCGGACGTTCTATCACTTACCGTACCGGCTCTTTGCAGACATTAGCGCTGCTTGCGTGGCGCAACTGGCTTCCCGAAGAATTATCAAACGGACAGGTACGCGCAGCCATGACGGCTGTCATCCAACGTATGTTCGGAGACGGTCGCAACTTCAATGCGGCAGGTTTTCTGACACTAGGATTCAACGGTTCCCAGCCCGGTATTTCGGATTATTACACTAATAACGGCAGCTTGTATATGGCATCGCTTGCTTTTCTCCCGCTAGGTCTGTCTGCCGATGATCCCTTCTGGACGGATGCTTCACAATCCTGGACTTCGAAAAAAGCATGGGAAGGAGAAGAGTTTCCGAAAGATCATTCTTATCATAAAAAATAAGTGAGAATCAGCGCCTTATAATAGTTTCCAGTCGCACTGGAAACTATTGTCCATTCACACCGGAAACTGTTTTATCACAGCCAGCTCTTGACTTTTCCTTTTTTATTTTGTATCTTTGAAGATAGTAAAAAGAAGAAAAACAATATGAAACGTATAAAATACAAGACATAATAGCATCCAATAAGGCATCTGTTTCCATCTATAAAGGAATTGGAAGGGAGAAAATCAGCACTGATTTTCTCCCTTTTTGTTTATATAATTCCAAGGTTACTCAGAAATTTCCCAAAAATAGTTTTTAATAAACTTGGATACCGTTTATAATAAACTCTCCAACTATTTATTAAAAACGCTCAAACGGTTTATTATAAAACTGTAAGGATATTATTGCAGCCAAGCTGAAAGGATATTCATAGTTGAACAGAACAGTTATTAAAACGATCAATATTATATACAAAAAGACAAACGACATAATTTGACAATGAAGAAAACAATGCCAAGCAAAAGACAGAAATTCAAAAAGAAATACCATAAAAGTATTAGTATCTGCTAATATTATATTTGTCTTCCCCTTAAAATAATCCTACCTTTGCTCATCATTAGTTATGGCCTTTGATTAGATAACGAATAAAACATTAACCCTATAAATAACAATATCATGAATAAACAAACCTTTTTAACACTACTTGCTACATTCGCACTCCTCTTCAGTTTCACTTTCTCCTGCCATGCCAAAGGAAAAGATAAAGCTAAACATGTTGTTTTCATCGGTTTGGACGGTTGGGGAGCCTACAGCCTTCCCAAAGCAGATATGCCGAACGTAAAGAAACTGATGGAGGACGGAGCTTACACACTGAAAAAGCGTTCTGCCCTCCCCTCTTCCAGCGCCATCAACTGGGCATCCATGTTTATGGGAGCCGGACCGGAACTTCACGGATATACCGAATGGGGATCCAAAACACCTGAACTTCCGTCGCGTGTATTGAACAAGAATGGTATCTTCCCTACTGTTTTCCAATTACTGCGCGATGCCCGCCCGGAAGCGGAAATCGGCTGCCTGTATGAATGGGAAGGAATTAAATATTTAGTAGATACGCTGTCTTTAAGTTATCATTATCATGTTGCCGACTGCAACAAGACTCCGAAAGAACTGGGCAATATGGCTTCTTCTTATATTAAGGAGAGACACCCCGCTCTTGTTGCCATCTGCTATGACGGCCCCGACCACACCGGACACACTGCCGGACACGACACACCGGAATATTATGAGAAACTTAAAGAACTGGATGTGTATGTCGGCCAAATCGTTCAGGCGGTAAAAGACGCAGGAATGCTGGATGATACCATTTTCATATTAACTTCCGACCACGGAGGTATCGATAAAGGTCATGGCGGCAAAACCATGCAAGAAATGGAAACTGCTTTCATCATATCCGGCAAGAATATTAAGAAAGGACTCCGGTTTGACGATGTAAGCATGATGCAATACGATGTGGCGTCCACCATCGCCCGCATCTTTCATTTAGAACAACCACAAGTTTGGATAGGTAGACCCATGGAGATTGTTTTCAAATAATCATTTAGGATGATTAACAGGAAGGGAAAAGGAGAAGCTAAAATAACTGGCTTCTCCTTTTTTATTTATCTATCCACGCTCATAAGATAGCTGATTATAAATACTATTTCTTATAAGTAACAAAATGAGCAATCATAATAGCTTTATTTCCTATAAGTAATAGAAATCACACCTCCACAGCTGTTAATTACCGAATAACACTTGCATCAACATACATATCCTTATACCTTTGTCCCCCGGCAACACAACATAATATAACTTCAATCATAAAATGTACTCTTTTGACATTCTTAATAAGCAATCCAACTGATTAAAGCAGCATTCAAACACTCTGATAGGACATCTTATCTTTTGTTTATTCAAATTAAAATACAATACGATAGAATTGTATTAGTAAATGATAAAATACTACTTGTCTGACGGAGCATTATCGCCTACTTTTGCATCATCAGTTATTGGTTGAAGTTTCCATGGATCAATCAACAATTGAATAGAGTTTATAATCTAATACAATAAATTATGAGAAGAAAAAATTTATTTTCTACTATTCTTTTTTCTTTGCCTGACTAGCATTCCACTGGCAGCCCAGGATATTGAAATAAAAGGAATGGTAACAGAAGCTACAACAAATGAACCCTTACCAGGAGTCACGGTAAGAGTTAAAGACAAAGACACCGGCACAGTAACAGACATGGATGGTAAAAATACTCCATCAAAGCGAATAAAGGGAATATACTGGTATTCTCAACAATAGGTATGAAACAAATAGAAAAAGCTGTCACGTCCGGAACTCCAATCAATGTATCTATGGAAGAAGACAATATCGCTCTCGAACAAGTAGTGGTGATTGGTTATGGTACAGTGAAGAAGAGTCATCTTTCGGGGGCTGTAGGTTCGGTTAGTGCAAAAGAACTTAACGGTCAGGTTGCTTCTAACGCAGCCACAGCCCTACAAGGGAAAATACCCGGAGTATCAGTAGCCAGTTCCAGTGGTGATCCCAATGGAAGTATGACGATCAATGTTCGTGGTATCAGCTCTTTATCCAACAACAATCCACTTTATGTAGTAGACGGAGCATTTGGAGATATCAGTATGGTCGATCCTAACGATATTTCCTCTATCGAAGTTTTAAAAGATGCTGCTGCGGCAGCAATCTACGGTTCACGTGCAGCAGGTGGTGTTGTACTGATTACCACTAAAAGCGGTCGTAAAGACATGCCGACTAAATTAGATGTCAATTTCTTCACAGGAATCAGCCAGACTCCCAAAACACTGAAAGTTTTTAATGGAGAAGAATACAGCCGCTTCGCACGCTACTACAAATTAGCAGGCGACGGTTATGGTGCAGAAAACGGAGCTACCCCTTTCATTGGTGAAGGAACAGACTGGCAAGACGTGATGTTGCGCACAGCCATGACTTATAAAGCCAATGCTACCATCAGCGGCGGTTCCAAAAGTGGTTCTTACAGTTCATCTGTCAGCTACCTTAATAAAGAAGGTATACTGCGCAACACTGATCATGAATCTTACAATATCCGTTTGAAAAGCGATTATTCTTTCTTCGACAATCGCTTGACAACAGGTGAATCTATGATTGTAAATCTGACAAAAGGTAGTGGATACATTCATCAGGATACCATGTTCGATATCTTTCAGTTCCCGTCAGTAGTACCGGTATACGATCCTACAAACGCAGGGAGCTGGGGTACTTCCAATGACATCAATTTACCGAATCCATTGGCTGAAATGACAGTCAACGACGAACGGACAGAAACAACCAAGATTTTCCTCAATGCCTATTTACAGGCTGAAATCATCAAAGGACTAAAGTACAAACTCAATGTAGGTATCAGAAAAGAGCATACTAAGTGGCGTTATTACAAGGATGTATACGATTTAGGAACATTCGGTAAAAACGACAAGCCCGACCTTGAAGAAAAAATCGTCAACATGGGAATCATGGGTATTAGAAAACACCCTGAATTATGACCGTACATTCGGCAAACACAATTTGTCACTCCTTGCCGGATACTCTGCCCAAAAAGACAAAAGTTACAGCCTTTATGGTAAAAATGGAGATATGCCCCAGTTCATTGAAACAATGCCGGGCAATGTAGATCCTTCCAACCTGAAAGCATCCAGTTCGCTGAATGAACTTGCATTGGTATCTCTGTTCGGACGTGTCATGTATTCCTTTTGACGACCGTTATTTATTCTCGGCATCTATTCGCCGTGACGGTTCTTCACGTTTCAGAAGTGGACATCAATATGGTGCATTCCCTTCTGCTTCTATTGGATGGAACATCAACCGCGAAAAATTCTTTAAACCTTTAGAGAATGTATTCGATCAGTTGAAGCTGCGTTTTAGTTATGGTAAACTCGGTAATCAGGAGATGACCAGCTACTATCCGACACAAAGTGTAGTATCGGACGGCATGAACTATGTGATGAATAATTCGCCTTGGTTTGGTTCTATGCCATATGTGCAGGCAATCTCACCCGCCAATTTAACATGGGAAAATACGGAGACCTATAACATCGGTTTAGATGTCAGTCTGCTAAACGGACGATTGACGCTTACTGCTGATGCTTACGTTAAGAATACAAATGATGTGCTATTACCTATTCCTTCTACCGCATCTACCGGTATCAGCGGAAACTCTATTCAGAATGCGGGACAAGTACGGAACAAAGGATTCGAACTTGCGGTCAACTATCGCGGTGCCATCAAGGAAAAGTTCAACTATTACATCGGTGCCAATATCGCAGCCGACAAGAATGAAGTGACCAAAATAACATTAGGCGGACAAAACCTGATGATCTCCGGATACAGCGCACACGGTGCCGGTGGTCGCGGTATCAATATGTTTGCAGAAGGGCACCCGATGTCATATTTCAACCTGATCGAAACAGACGGATTATTCCGCTCGGCAGAAGAGATCGCTAATTATAAAAACAAAGACGGTGAACTCATCCAGCCCGCTGCACAAGTTGGTGATGTCCGCTACAAAGACTGGAACGGCGACGGCAAAATAAACACAGATGACCAGCATGACGTAGGAAGTCCGTTCCCCGATTTCACTTTTGGCATAAGACTCGGCGGCGAATGGAACAACTTCGACTTTAACCTTTTCTTTGACGGAATGGTAGGCAACAAGATATATAATTATCCCCGTTATCGCCTGGAATCAGGAAACTTCAACGGAAACATGAGTACCGTATTGGCCAATTCATGGAGACCGGACAATCAGAACACTGATATTCCTCGTTTCTCTAAGACTGACGGTGCAGACAACAAATGGGCATACACCGACAGATGGCTGGAAGACGGCTCGTACATACGTTTGAAAACATTGGACATTGGCTATACATTACCCAAAGTCCTGACAAAGAAAATCAGACTTGAAAACGTAAGAATATACACTTCAATGGAGAACCTGTTCACATTGACCAAATATTCCGGCTATACCCCCGACCTAGGTGAAAGTTCTGTCGCAGGTGTTGCTTACAATGTATTCTCAAGAGGTATCGACCAGGGGACGCTATCCATTGCCCCGTACTATTTCTTTCGGAATACAAGTCAACCTGTAATACCTTAAATTAATATTAAACATTAAACAGTTTATGAACATGAAAAGAAATTGGTTATCATATATGTGCATGGCAGCTCTTTTTTCCGGAGCGCTGACATCGTGCAACGAATCCAGCTTTTTGAATCTGTCGGACCCCAATTACTTCACGGAAAGCAACTTCTGGAAAGATAAAGCAGATGCAGAAAGTGCTTTGGCAGCCGCCTATTCTCCGATAAAAGGAGCCATGTACGGATACTTCGGCGCATTTGACGGCTGGTTAAACTTAAACGGTCGTGGTGACGATATCTACACAATCAAAGGAGAAGAAGTTCCGATGTGGAATATTGCAAACTTCCTGAACTCGCCCTCTACCGGAAATGATCCTTACGGAGCGCTTTATTCAGGCATCCAGCGTGCCAACATCGTACTGCGGTATATTGATCAGATACCTGCATCAGGTATTACTGAAGAAGACCGCTCGATGATCAAAGGCGAAGCACTCTTTCTGCGTGGCTATCAATACTTCCTGTTAGTCAACAATTACAAAGAAGTGCCTTTGAGACTGATTCCATCCAACGAAGATGAAACCAATAAAGCCGCTGCTACAGAAGCTGCATTATGGGGCACAAGTAGAAGAAGATCTGGATAACGCCATCAAATGCAACCTGCCAGTAGAACGCTCTACTGCCAAAGAACGCATAACTAAAGGTGCAGCTATTGCAATGCTGGGCAAAGTATATGCCACCCAACACAAATATCCGGAAGCCAAACAGCTATTAGGTACATTACTGAAAGCTCCTTATTCTTACGAATTGATGGACAACTTCGAAAAGAATTTCACAAATGAAGAAGAGTTCAATAAAGAATCCGTATTTGAACTGGCATACAGTCCGGACGGAGACTACTCCTGGAGCAATGAAAGCGGTATCTGTTTAGGTTGCTACATTCCTCAGTTTATCGGTCCGGTAAAATCCGGCGGATGGGCTAAATTAATGCCGAACTCCCTGATCGTAGGAGAGTTTACAAAAGAAACACGTCCGAGTGATGCAGATACCAAGTTTGACAAACGTATGTATGCCAGCCTCTTTTTTTTGATGCTGCCAACTATGGAGATAAAAGGAAGTTCCTAACGAGAAATGGTATGGAAATAATTACTCCATGGATGATCTTTGGGAAGGCAATGAAGGAAAAATGGCAGGCGGAGCACCAAGTTTCAACGTCAATGGGACAGCAGGTAAGTTCCTGATAAAGAAAAATACTGCATATTATGTGGATGACAAGGCACCGGACAACATGGGCAACAAAGAAGGAAGGTCCAGCAATTTGCGCGTAATGCGCTTTGCCGAGGTACTGTTGCTTTATGCTGAAGCATGCGCCAAAACCAATGATCCGGATGGTGCCAACTATGCTTTAAAGCAAATCCGCCAAAGAGCAGGACTTACGGAAAAAGACTTTTTGCACAAGCTGAATTAATGAATGAAATAGAACACCAATGCTTATTGGAGTTCTTTGCGGAAGGACATCGTTTTGACGATTTGAAACGTTGGTATTCGCCCAGCGAAATTCAGTTGATCTTCAAGGCGAATGGAAAACAAGGTGCGGAAAACTTCCAGGAAAAACACCTTTATTATCCTATACCGACAAGTGAACTAAACAATAATACTGCCATGGAACAAACCAGTTTATGGAAATAAAAAACCTAGCAAGATTAACTTAATAAAGAAACAACATGAAAAAGATATATTCATTATTATTCGTATCCCTCTTTCTATTCATTGGATACTCTTGTGACGATGGAAGTCTGAGTCACAGTGACGTCTACATTCCGGACCCGGTAGAAGAAACAGACGAGGATGACGGATTCTCAGCCGAACCCACCACAGAAGCTGTCATCAAAGTACAGTTCGGAGAAGGGCACGAACATCAGATAATCGATGGCTTCGGATGTGCCTTTGCAGAGTGGTCACATCGTATATGGAACAACATGATGCGCGAAGATGTAGTCAATGATCTTTTCGGAGAAAATGGCTTGAAGCTGAATATTTTCAGAGGTGAGGTATTTCCACACTATCAGAACCCTACCACGAACGTCATTGACTTCGGAATGAACCGTTACCTTCAATCTTGCAGCCAACGATCCTTCTATGATCAATGATTACTGGAGAGACTTTAACGGTTCCGGATGTGGCGAACAAGTACAATTAGGTCAAATGTGGCTGGTAGATATCCTGCAGAAAAAATATAAAGATGTGAAATTTATATTCTCTACCTGGAGTCCTCCCGGAACTATGAAATCTAACGGAAAGCCCTCAGGCGGTAGTCTGGCATCCGGTTCGGAAGACGCATATGCTAACTATCTGATTGACTTCATCAAAGCATACACTGAAAAGTTCGGCATTGAGATATATGCAATATCACCATCTAATGAGCCTAACAGCAGTGGAACGGGATGGAACGGTTGTAGCTGGAGTTATACCAATCTGGCTAACTTCTGCCAAAAGAATCTTCGCCCGGCTTTAGATAAAGCAGGTTATCAAGACATGAAGATTATCTTTGGAGAGCACTCGTGGTGGAAAGCAGGAGTCACTTTTCTTGAAAATGGCTTGAAAGCCTGTCCCGATCTGGTTAACTCCAACATTATTGCAGCAGCTCACGGATACACATTACTTGGCAACACTGAGTTTGTACAATCACCACTCTGCGCTGAAAATAATATTCATTTATGGAATACGGAAACCAGTTCTACAGACACATACGATCCATCCTGGAAAAACGCGATGCAATGGGCTACTACTTTCCATAATTATCTGGCAGTTTCCAACCTGAACGCATTTATCTGGTGGGCAGGTGCACGTCCTTGTACGAATAATGAAGCGTTGATCAGACTGGAAGAAGCACTTCCCGGAACCAATTATGAAAGAGCGTCCCGCTACTACAGTTACGGACAATTTACTAAGTTTATCCCGGAAGGAAGCCGACGTGTGGATATCAAGACTGTTGCTCCCGAAGGTGACGAAGAAGCATTCCCGAAAGAACTGTTGATGACAGCTTACATCAAGGACGACAATTATACGATCGTACTGGTAAACAATTCTACAAGCAAGGCCTTCGAAACCAAACTGGAAATTGAAGGAAAAGAGTTTCAGACCATGATCTCATATACATCAGATGAAGGAGTTAAGTGGCAACGCAAAAAAGTAAATCCATCTCTCAGCGGATTGCGCTCCATTACAGTCCCTAAGTTTAGTGTAGTAACCATCACTGGTAAAATGAAAGATATTGAAGCTGAATAAATAGTCTAAATAAACAATGAATATCATGAAAAGAAATCTATTATATTTGGCAGGATTCCTGCTTGCAGCCGCTACTGTTTTCTCCGGCTGTAATGACGATGATCCATCCTATCACGACTTAGTGCCAAATACGCAGGAGTTGATCATTAATCTGGATGAGACCCCGGAAGGAATCATTCAAATAGTTCAAGGCAACGGCAATTATAAAATTACAAGTTCCAATGAAGATGTAGCAACCGCCATTGCCGAAGGTAACAAAATTAAAGTAACAGCTCTGAAGGCCGGTAGTACCGACTTATCTATTACCGACTGGGCTAAAATGAGTACCAATGTCAAAGTCATCGTCGATCAGTTAAGTGAACTGGTTTTGTCCAATTCGGCTACAACAATGTATCCGGGTGAAAACAAGACAGTCAATGTTTATACAGGAAACAGAGGCTACAAAGTAACAGTTGACAAAGAGTCTGTCGTGAAAGCTACAGTAGATGAAGAAGGACATATACAGATAGAATCTCTGGCACCAGGCAATGCAACAGTTACAGTGACCGACAGACTGAACAAGAGTGCAGAATTTTCAGTAAAAGTAATAAAGAAACTTGTAGTTGACAATAGTGAAGAAATTGCTTATTTGACAGTCGGTGAACCTTTGACAATCAAGATTCTGGACGGTAACGGAGGCTATACCTGCACAAATAATGGTTCTGCCACTTATCTGAAATGCACGATAGCGGAAAATGGAACAGATGTTATCATCGAAGGTCTTAAAAGATATCGTTTCAACAAGACGGTAACAATCAAAGACCAGGAAGGAGAGGCAATCAGCATCAATATAGTCTATATCGACGATCTTTATCTGGAGAATCCATCATATCGTTACTTAATAGCAGGTTCATCTTCTTATCAGTCTGTCTCTACCTCGACAGTGGGTTCCATTACTCATTCGGAAGAGTTCAATATGTCCGAAATTGTTATAAAAGGAACAGGAACTTATGCCAGCGGTTTTGCAGTTCAGTTTACAGGTGATTTGACGAAAGGCAACAAAGGTGATGCGGTACTGTATAAAGTAACAAGAAATGCAGTGGACAAAAAAGTGAAATATCCGATAGAAGATTGCCGGATCGATAAAGTGGAAGATGGTTGGTACTGGGTCAGCTTCTTAGAACCCAATTGCACCATCCGCTCTTATATGATTACCAAACAATAGTTTATAGACTTGACACATGTATTTTTTTGAAAGTACCCCCATACTTTCAAAATGACAAAATACAAAAGAGACTGTCCCTACAACACCGTATATCTCAGGTATGTCTGGCTTGTAAACAGTCTCTTTTGTCCTGTCAAGTAATACAAAAAGGATCGCAAGCCGATGCTTTACTCTAATTTTATGAATTGATATGAATAGATATGATAACAGACTACATATTCTCACAAAAGAATATGATGAGCTCATCTCACGTGAAAATGAAAAGATACTGCCCGGCAATGGTGTTTTTGAACGATACAAATATCCCATTCTGACAGCAGAGCACCCTCCGCTGGAGTGGAGATACGACTTCAATCCGGAAACAAATCCCTATCTGATGGAACGTTTCGGCATTAACGCCGTATTCAATGCAGGCGCTATCAAATTCAACGGGAAATATCTTATTATGGCACGAGTAGAAGGGCATGACCGCAAATCATTCTTCGCCATCGCAGAAAGTCCCAATGGTATCGACAACTTCCGCTTTTGGGAATATCCGGTACAACTGCCGGACCTATATCCGGAAGAAACGAACGTCTACGATATGCGTCTGACAAAACACGAGGACGGATGGATATACGGTATCTTCTGCTCGGAAAGCAAAGATCCGGACGCACCCGCAGGAGACCTCACATCGGCCATTGCAGCAGCAGGAATCATACGCAGCAGGGACCTTAAAAACTGGGAACGCCTGCCCAACCTCGTCTCCCAAAGCCAGCAACGGAATGTGGTGCTGCACCCCGAATTCGTAGACGGCAAATATGCATTGTACACCCGTCCGCAGGACGGATTCATCGATGCAGGCAGCGGAGGCGGTATTTCATGGGCATTGATAGACGATATCACTCATGCAGTGGTCAAGAAGGAAATCGTTATAGAACAACGCCATTATCACACGATCAAAGAAGTGAAAAACGGTGAAGGGCCTCATCCCATCAAGACTCCCGAAGGATGGCTACATCTGGCACACGGAGTCCGTGCCTGTGCAGCCGGGCTCAGATATGTCCTATATCTGTATATGACGTCTTTAGATGACCCCAGTAAAGTGATAGCCCAGCCGGGAGGTTACTTCATGGCACCCGTGGGAGAAGAAAGAACCGGAGATGTATCCAACGTGTTATTCTCCAACGGATGGATCGCGGATGAAGACGGAACGGTATACATCTACTATGCTTCCTCCGACACACGGATGCACGTAGCGACTTCTACGATCGAACGACTAATCGATTACTGCCGGCATACACCGGAAGACAGACTCCGTTCCACGACTTCCGTGAAAAGCATATACGATATCATAGAAGCCAATAAGCTCGTGATGTCGGAAAATGCCGTTGTATTATAGTTCCGAAAGCAGTATTATCATCTGTCTTTCAGGATGTTCCATTCTGCATGATGGATGTTAACAACTGAGTTGCAGGGTATTAACAGCTGACACGTCAAGTATTAACACCTGACGTGTCAGCTATTAAAGCCTGAGAAGTCAGATAAATAGTATCAGTATGAGTTAAAATAATATTTGTTTCTTCCCCACATTCGACCTACTTTTGTACCTGATAGATTATTAATGTACAAAACCTAATCAAAATAGCAACATGAAATTACACACATCCGATCTTCTGATCATCTGCGCCTACCTCATTGCCATGATTGTCATCGGACTCATACTGAAGAAGCGAGCCGCACAGAATATGGACTCCTATTTCCTGGGAGGCAAATCACTGCCCTTCTATATGCTTGGCCTGTCCAATGCATCCGGAATGTTCGACATCACCGGTACGATGCTAATGGTTTACTGGGCATTTGCCTACGGATTCAAAAGTCTCTGGATTCCCTGGCTGTGGCCGGTATTCAATCAGATATTCCTCATGGTTTATCTGTCGGTGTGGTTGCGGCGTTCCAATGTGCTCACCGGAGCCGAATGGATCAAAACCCGCTTCGGTAAAGGCAAGGGAGCGACACTCTCTCATACCATCGTTGTCGTATTTGCGTTATTAAGCGTACTCGGATTTCTGAGTTACGGATTCATAGGAATAGGCAAATTCATGGAAATCTTTATTCCCTGGGGAAGTCATTTCACCCTACATTCCTTTCACTGTTTCACCGGAGTATGTTCCGCATGTATACGGTATCTTCTTCACAGCTATCGCTACCTTCTACGTCATGTTGGGGGGAATGCTGAGCATCGTATGGACGGATGTCGTACAGTTCCTTATCATGACGGTGGCAGGCATCGTTATCGTAGTGATCGGTATGCAGATGGTGGCGCCGGATATGATACACTCCTTTGTACCTGCCGGATGGGATTCCCCTTTCTTCGGATGGACGCTCGATATTGACTGGAGCAGCCGGATGAGTTTGCTGACCGAACGAATGGCGAACGAACCTTACAGTCTGATAGGCATCTTTGTCATGATGGCGTTGCTCAAAGGCATCTTCATGAGTATGGCAGGGCCTGCGCCCAACTATGATATGCAGAAAATTCTGTCCTGCAAGTCTCCCAAAGAAGCGGCGATGATGAGCGGTTCCGTATCCGTCGTGCTATTAATTCCCCGTTATCTGATGATTATGGGATTTGCATTACTTGCCATCTATTTCTTCAAGGAAGACGGCGGACTGACACAGATGGAGGTGACCCGCACGGACTTTGAGACAATTCTTCCCCATCTGATCACACGATATGTTCCGGCAGGATTTGCAGGATTATTATTGGCAGGTCTACTGGCAGCTTTCATGTCGACTTTTGCATCTACCGTCAATGCGGCTCCGGCATACGTGGTAAATGATATCTATTTGAAGTATATCAACCCCAAAGCTACTGTCAAGACACAGATACGCAGCAGCTATGTCATTTCCGTTGCAGTAGTGGTGGTGAGCACCGTCATCGGATTCTTCCTGAAAGATATCAATGAGATATTCCAGTGGATTGTGGGTGCCCTGTTTGGTGGCTACATTGCTGCCAATGTATTGAAATGGCATTGGTGGCGTTTCAATGGAGAAGGTTATTTTTGGGGTATGACAGCAGGTGTGGTTGCCGCTATTGTGATGAAATTTACCGTTCCGGATGCATGGGTACTTTATTTCTTCCCCGTACTGTTCGGCGTCTCTCTGATCGGATGTATCATCGGGACTTACAGCGCTCCGGCTACAGATGAAGAGACTCTGATCAACTTCTACGTCAATGTACGCCCATGGGGATGCTGGAAGCCGATTCAGGAGAAAGCAATCGCCCGTTACCCGCATATTCAGGCGAATAAAAACTTCAAAAGAGATGCCTTCAATGTGGCGATAGGAATCATCTGGCAATGTACGCTTACCATCATCCCAATGTACCTCGTTGTCCGCGAACAGTTAGGGCTCTGGAGTTCTATCGCTTTGCTTCTGATTACCACGCTCATACTCAGAAAAACTTGGTACAAGCCTTTGTGTAAGGAGGAAGCGAGATACAACGAAGAGATGAAACAAATACGATAAGTATCAGCATAATTAATTTATATCATAAATTTAGGCACGGATGACACGGATTTCACGGATTTAAAAGATCGGTCAATTAAAAACCACGTTAATCCGTGTCATCCGTGCCTTATAAAACAGAGAACCGACCATGAAAAGACTATCCGTAATACTCTTGTCATTTTTACTATATCTTCCGCTGTGCGCACATTTTAAAGGAACCGTCTATGTCGACATCAATCAATCGGGCACATTCGACAAAGGAGACAAACCGCTGGCGGGAGTGATGGTAACAGACGGAATGAACGTAGTAAAAACAGATAGAAAAGGCCGGTTCTCGCTATCGGGATTCGAGAAAACCCGATTTATCAGCATCACTACGCCTGCCGGATTCGAGACACAGCAATTCTACCTCCCTGTCAAGGAGGACAGGAAAAGCTATGATTTTATAGTGACCGAAAGCGAACGGACCAAGGGCAGAGAACACTCCTTTATCCATATCACCGACACGGAAGTGACCGGAGGAATGGGACGTTGGGTCACCGACCTACAGCAATACATAAAGAACGAACAACCGGCTTTTCTGATTCATACCGGAGACATCTGTTACGAACCGGGACTCACAATGCACAATCAAGTAGTGAATGCACAAACAATGGACTGCCCCGTCTATTACTGCATAGGCAACCACGACCTGGTGAAAGGCAACTACGGCGAAGAACTTTATGAATCGATTTATGGCCCGACATGGTATTCGTTCGATGTCGGCAACGTGCATTACGTCGTTACTCCCATCGACCACGGAGACAACCCGACCGATTACACGCAAAGGGATGTATACAACTGGCTGAAGAATGACCTCGCCCTGATGAAGAAAGATCAGGCGCTTGTTCTTTTTAACCACGACCTGTTTACTCCCAGCGATAACTTCGTATTCAAGGCAGACAAAAAGGATATCCTCGACCTCCGTACGTTCAACACGAAAGCACAAATCTACGGACATATGCACTACAACTACGTCCGCAATCAGAAAGGCATTTATACCATCTGCACCGGCACACTGGACAAAGGAGGTATCGATCACTCTCCTTCTTCTTTCAGAGACATAAAGATAGATGCCAACGATCACCTCACAACGCAACTGCGTTATACTTTCATCGAACCGCAAATCGCGATTGTTTCTCCGATGAAGAACCAAGCAACCCCCATACATCCGGAAACCGGCAATCAGTTTCCGGTCTCCGTCAACACCTATAACTCACAGGCAAAAACATCGTCCGTTTCTTATGTACTGAGCAATCCGGAAGACAACCGGGAAATAGCCAAAGGCAACCTGTCGCCCCTCACCGACTGGAACTGGAGCGGAAACATTCAAATACCCGCTAACAAAAACGGCAAGAAACTGAACCTGACAGTGACTTCATCCTTCAACGACGGAAAGGAAGCGACTGCCACCAGCCAGTTCCTTTATCAGAAAGATTTCAAATCGACCGCTATCGCAGGGAAGGACTGGAATACCCTACTTCAGAACGCAAGTCACTCCGGCGGAGTTAATGACTCCCAAATCAAACTCCCCCTGCAACTACAATGGACAGCGAACACAGGAAGTAACATCTTCATGACATCCCCCCTCATCGTCGGACAAAAAGTATTCATTGCCACTACCGATGATAACACGTCGCTCAACACTTATATTTGTGCATTCGACTTCCATTCCGGCAAACAGCTATGGAAGTTCCGCACAGAAAACTCGGTAAAGAATACCATTGCCTGCGAAAATGGAATCGTCGTAGCCCAAGATGCCTCCTGCAATCTGTACGCCCTCGACGCAGCATCCGGAAAACGACTGTGGCAACAATACATCAACTTAAAGAACTATCCCTATCTGACCGAAGGACTGACAATTGACAAAGGAATCGTTTATGCCGGAATCGGCGCCGGACTTTCAGCCTACGACCTGAAAACAGGAAAAGTGATATGGACCAACACGGACTGGAAACAACGGGAAGGTTCGACCACCACGTTAACCATCGCCGGAGACGTACTAATCAGTGGCACCCAATGGGGAGGACTGTATGGCAACGACATCCACACTGGCAAACAACTCTGGAAACTCTCCGACAACGGCCTCGGCAACCGAGGTGCCTCTCCGGTCTACAAAGACGGAAAATTATGGATCATCTCCTCCAAAAGCTTTTTCCTGATAGAACCTCAAACCGGTAAAGTACTCCAGCAAAAGGAACTGTCCGCCAACCTGGACGTGACATCTACCCCGCTTGTCACCGAACATGAGATTATCTTTGGCAGCGCAGACCGTGGAGTTTTCGCCCTCGACAAACCGACTCTTTTCATCAAATGGAGAGCCGAAACTCTACCTTCTCTTGTATACACAGCTCCTTATTCTTCTACGCCGCAGGCGGGAGTAGAAACAAGCCCTGTATCTTCACAAGGAATGGTCTATATCGGAGCTTCCGACGGGTATTTATACGCCATCGACCAGTCAACAGGGATTATCAAAGACAAGTTGTACTTCGGAGCACCAGTTTTCTCAACGATAGCCGTATCGGGAAACAGAATGATAGTTTGTGACTTTGCCGGCAATGTTTACTGCTTTGCATCCAACTAAATTTGTCGGCCTCTCACTCTTCCTTATCATAATGAACGAAACCAATCGGTTTACGTTTCTTATGCTGGGGTACTTGTTTCTGTTTATCAGCCAATTGCGATAAAGCTAAATAGATGCCGTCCAATTCTTTGCGGGTATCTTCGCTAAGGTCGTTGATTGCTTCCAATGTTTCCTCACCTATCTGATTGATCATTGCGAAAGCTTTGCAACCTTGATTCTCCAACTCTTGTATGCGCTGTTTCAGCTCTTCTATTTCTTCATTCTTGGCTTCACTAGCCAATACATATTGGCGGATACTGACAAAAGCACGCATAATATTGATATTTACCCTAATGGCTACTTCCGAATGCAGGACACTTGAAAGCATGGCTACACCCTGTTCGGTAAAAGCAAACGGCTTGTAAGCACTGAAGTTATACTGGGGTGTCCCATTTTTGGGATACCCTACTGGATAACAAAGAGTTAGCCTCTTCTGTCGAGAGTTCAAACATAAAGTCAATAGGAAAACGGTCAATGTTACGTCTTACAGCACGCTTTAACAAGCGGGTTTCTGTTGCATACAATTCCGCCAAATCGAAATCGAGCATCACCTTCTGCCCTCTGATCTCATATATTTTATTCTGAATAATCTGCAGTTCCATTTGTGTTATAGTTATTTCTGACAAAGGTACTCCAAATATCAGTCCAAGCAACGATTCACTACCTTTTTATTTTCCGGAATCGGGCCTCCCCCTGTACAGTTTTTCCCACCCGTAGCGTTGTAATTTAAAGATTATCACGTATCTTTGCCCCTCAATCATAAATACGAGATATGGCTATTACAATCAAGAAAGTCTCTACAAAGAGAGAACTTAAGAAGTTTATTCGCTTTAATTACAGGATGTATAAGGGCAATCCATATTCCGTGCCCGACCTTTACGACGATATGCTCAACACATTCAACAAAAAGAAGAATGCGGCATTCGAGTTCTGTGAAGCCGATTACTTCCTGCATACCAAGACGACAAAATCGTAGGTCGTGTGGCCGCTATCATCAATAACCGCGCCAACGAAAAGTGGGAATGCAAGAACGTCCGTTTCGGATGGATAGATTTCATTGATGACCCCGAAGTATCATCCGCACTCATCAAGACCGTCGAAGACTGGGGAAAAGAGCGCGGCATGACTCACATCACAGGTCCTCTGGGATTCACCGATTTCGATGCGGAAGGAATGCTGATCGAAGGATTCGACCAGCTCAGCACAATGGCTACTATCTACAACCACCCGTATTACCCCGTACACATGGAGAGACTCGGTTTCGAGAAAGACGCCGACTGGGTGGAATACAAAATCTACATCCCCGATGCCATCCCCGACAAGCACAAGCGTATCTCCGAACTGATTCAACGAAAATACAACCTGAAGATAAAGAAATACACCTCCGGAAGAAAAATAGCCAAAGACTACGGACAGGAAATCTTCGAACTGATGAACGAAGCATACAGCCCGCTCTACGGCTACTCTCCGCTGACGCAACGGCAAATCAACCAGTACGTAAAGATGTATCTCCCGATTCTCGACTTACGGATGGTTACCCTTATCACCGACGCCGATGACAAGCTGGTATGTGTAGGCATCTCCATGCCGTCTCTTGCCGAGGCCCTGCAAAAGTCACACGGCCGTCTGCTCCCTCTCGGATGGTTCTATCTGCTGAAAGCACTGTTCATGAAACGCCGTGCCAAAATGCTTGACCTGCTGCTTGTAGCAGTCAAACCGGAGTACCAGAATAAAGGTGTTAACGCTTTGTTATTTTCCGATTTAATTCCGGTTTATCAAAAATTAGGTTTTATCTTTGCGGAAAGCAACCCCGAACTGGAACTGAACGGAAAAGTCCAGGCACAATGGGATTACTTTGAGACTAAGCAACATAAGCGCCGCCGTGCGTTCACCAAAGAGATTAAATAACAGCTATGGAAGAGAACGAATTGATATCTGTAGACAACAACAATGCAGTAGAGTACACTGACGACAACATCCGCCACCTGAGCGACATGGAACATGTGCGCACACGCCCCGGTATGTACATCGGTAGGCTGGGCGATGGCGCGCACGCCGAAGACGGAATCTATGTCCTCCTCAAAGAAGTCATTGACAACAGTATCGACGAGTTCAAGATGCAAGCCGGTAAGAAAATCGAAATTACCGTTGAAGAGAACCTCCGCGTCAGCGTACGCGACTACGGACGAGGCATCCCCCAAGGAAAACTGGTAGAAGCCGTAAGCGTACTGAACACGGGTGGTAAATACGACAGCAAGGCATTTAAGAAAAGCGTCGGACTGAACGGTGTCGGTGTGAAAGCCGTCAACGCATTGAGCTCTCGTTTTGAAGTACGCAGCTACCGTGACGGTAAAGTGCGTATCGCCACATTCTCCAAAGGAAACCTGCAGACCGACGTGACGCAGGACACCGAAGAGGACAACGGAACCTTTATCTTCTTCGAACCGGACAATACGCTGTTCGTCAACTACTGCTTCAAGCCCGAATTTATCGAGACCATGCTACGCAACTACACGTACCTCAACACGGGACTTGCCATCATCTATAACGGTCACCGCATCCTGTCGCGCAACGGTCTGGTAGACCTGCTGAACGACAACATGACGGCAACCGGCCTCTACCCCATCATCCACCTGAAAGGAGAAGACATCGAAATCGCCTTCACGCACACCGGACAGTACGGAGAAGAATATTACTCCTTCGTCAACGGTCAGCACACCACACAGGGGGGTACCCATCAGAGTGCTTTCAAAGAACATATCGCCCGCACCATCAAAGAGTTCTTCAACAAGAACATGGACTATACCGACATCCGTAACGGACTGGTTGCCGCCATCGCCGTCAATGTGGAAGAACCGATCTTCGAAAGCCAGACCAAAACAAAACTGGGGTCTACCAACATGACTCCCGGCGGTGTGACAGTCAACAAATACGTAGGCGACTTCATCAAGTTGGAAGTAGACAACTTCCTGCACAAAAACGCGGACGTAGCGGAAGTAATACAGCAAAAGATACAGGAATCGGAAAAGGAACGGAAAGCCATTGCCGGCGTCACGAAGCTGGCACGCGAACGTGCCAAAAAGGCCAACCTGCACAACCGCAAGCTGCGCGACTGCCGCATCCACCTCAACGACCCGAAAGGGAAGGGAATGGAAGAAGACTCCTGCATCTTCATCACCGAGGGAGACTCGGCGAGCGGTTCCATCACCAAAAGCCGTGACGTAAACACTCAGGCAGTATTCAGCCTTCGCGGTAAACCGCTGAACTCGTTCGGACTGACGAAAAAGGTAGTCTACGAAAACGAAGAGTTCAACCTGCTGCAAGCTGCGTTAAATATAGAAGATGGCATAGAAGGACTCCGTTACAACAAAGTGATCGTTGCCACCGATGCCGATGTGGACGGTATGCACATCCGTCTGCTGCTCATCACGTTCTTCCTGCAATTCTTCCCCGACCTCATCAAGAAAGGTCACGTATATATTCTGCAAACGCCGTTATTCCGCGTGCGCAACAAGAAGAAAACGGTGTACTGCTACAGCGAGGACGAACGGGTGAACGCCATCAACGAACTAAGCCCCAACCCGGAAATCACCCGATTCAAGGGACTGGGAGAAATATCACCGGACGAATTCAAGCACTTTATCGGCAAGGATATGCGCCTGGAACAAGTGACATTGCGTAAGACAGATGCCGTAAAAGAACTGCTGGAGTTCTACATGGGCAAGAATACGATGGAACGACAGAACTTTATCATAGACAATCTGGTTATAGAAGAAGACTTGGCATCATGAGAAAAAGCAATATTTCCGGGTACATTCGACCCCTTCACCATCGGTCATTATTCGGTAGTGGAACGTGCACTCACCTTTATGGACGAGGTAATCATCGGGATCGGTATCAACGAAAACAAGAATACCTATTTCCCCATCGAGAAAAGAGAAGAAATGATCCGGAATCTCTACAAGGACAATCCCCGCATCAAAGTGATGTCTTACGACTGTCTGACGATAGACTTTGCCCAACAGGTAGAAGCACAATTCATCGTTCGCGGCATCCGCACGGTCAAGGATTTCGAGTACGAGGAAACGATTGCCGACATTAACCGCAAACTGGCGGGCATCGAAACCATCCTGCTCTTCACAGAACCGGAACTGACCTGCGTCAGCTCAACGATTGTACGCGAGCTGCTGACTTACAACAAAGATATCAGCCAGTTTATCCCCGAAGGAATGGAGATAAATTGAAAGTCGGTAGTATCTCTATTGAGGCTGACTTTAAAGTCAGCCTCAGGGGAATGAAGATAGTTTGGATAACGCAAAGGTAACTTGCGAAACTTGAAATAATAATTAATGATGATGAAGAAGATTAAAGTATACGCCCTCCTGGTTTGTCTGTTGGCAACGTCTGCTGCACAGGCCCAAAGTTTCGGCTCTGCCGCCATGCGCAAACTCCAAATGGCGGAATTCGCAATTTCCAACTTCTACGTAGACAAAGTAGATGAAGACAAACTGGTAGAAGAAGCTATCATCAAGATGCTGGCACAGCTCGACCCGCACTCCACTTACTCGGATGCCGAAGAAGTGAAGAAGATGAACGAACCGCTTCAAGGCAACTTCGAAGGCATCGGCGTACAGTTCCAGATGATCGAGGACACCCTGCTCGTCGTACAACCCGTCAGCAACGGCCCCTCCGAGAAAGTGGGCATCCTTGCCGGCGACCGCATCATTGCCGTCAACGACTCCGCCATCGCAGGAGTAAAAATGAGCACGGAAGATATCATGAAGCGCCTGCGTGGCCCGAAAGGTTCGAAAGTCAACCTGACCATCGTCCGCCGTGGAGTACAAGACCCGCTCGTGTTCACCGTGAAAAGAGATAAGATACCTATCCTGAGTCTCGACGCTTCCTACCTGATTCAGCCAAAGATCGGATACATCCGCATCAACCGCTTTGGCGCAACCACCGCCGAAGAATTTAAGAAAGCAATGAAAGACCTGCAAAAGCAAGGCATGAAAGACCTCATCCTCGACCTGCAAGGCAACGGCGGAGGATATCTGAACGCCGCCATCGACCTTGCCAACGAATTCCTCGGACAGAAGGAACTGATTGTTTACACCGAAGGCCGGACCGCACAGCGCAGCGAGTTCTTCGCCAAAGGAAACGGAGAGTTCCGTGACGGCCGCCTCATCGTACTGGTAGACGAATACACCGCTTCCGCCAGCGAAATCGTGAGCGGCGCAGTGCAGGATTGGGACAGAGGTATCATCGTAGGCCGACGTTCTTTCGGCAAAGGACTGGTGCAACGTCCTATCGACCTGCCGGACGGCTCCATGATCCGACTGACCATTGCACGGTACTACACCCCTGCCGGTCGTTGCATCCAAAAGCCGTATGACAGCTCGACCGATTACAATAAAGACCTGATAGACCGCTTCAACCACGGAGAACTGATGAATGCCGACAGCATCCACTTCCCCGACTCATTGAAAGTGCAGACCAAGAAACTGAAACGTACCGTCTACGGCGGAGGTGGCATCATGCCGGACTACTTCGTTCCGATTGATACGACACTCTACACGGACTATCACCGGAAACTGGTCGGCAAAGGAGTCATCATCAAATTCACAATGAAATTCATCGAAGACCACCGCAAGGAACTGGCCGATAAATATAAGAAGTTCGACAGCTTCAACGAAAAGTTTGTTATTGACGACGATATGCTCGCCACCCTCCGCGAAATGGGTGAGAAAGAAGGGGTGAAGTTTAACGAAGAGCAGTATCAGAAGGCACTTCCGCTGATCAAGACACAGCTCAAAGCACTGATAGCCCGTGACCTCTGGGATATGAACGAATATTTCCGCGTCATGAATACAACGAACGAAAGCGTGCAGAAAGCATTGGAAATCCTCCGTTCGGGAGAGTATCAGAAGAAGTTGAAATAAACATCGAAAAATAAAACGGATAAACCGTACCCGATCAGACACCTTGGTTGTAGTATAAGTAAAATCATTAAAACAGAAGTATGATACGACAGTTTGGTTTTACTTGGACAGCAATCAGCTGGTTACTGATGGGATACGGTTTATTTTTTGCCCTTTCCCCTTTGCAGGCGCAGACCGCCATCAAGAAATTTTCACTAGAACTAAAGAACGAAAGCCTGCCCGAAGCACTGAAGCAGTTGGAAAAGGCAGGAGGAAAAAACATCCTCTTCACCTACAACGGAACAGAAAGTTATCGGGTGACCGTCAGCATCCGCGAAAAGACGGAACGCGAAGCCATCGACCTTGTACTGACCGGCAAACCCTTCCTTTGCATCGAACGGGAGGAGTATTTCGTCGTGCAGCGGAAGAAGTCGGACAAAGCCATCGCCATAGCAGGCAAAGTATATGACGAAAAAGGAGCCCCCCTGCCCTTTGTCAACATCCTCGCCCTTGCCGCCGATTCCAGTTTCCTTGCCGGAAGCGTGACCGAAGAAGACGGCTCCTTCCATCTGCCCCCGGTAGCGGGAGAAGACTGTCTGCTGAAAGCGACCTACATAGGATACCGCCCGCAAATCATCCCCTGCCGGCAACAAAACACCATCCGCCTGCAACCCGACACAGAGCTACTGAAAGAAGTAGTCATCACCGCCTCCCGCCCGCTGATAGAACGCAAAGACGGAACGTTGAAGGCCAACATAGCCGGAACGCCCCTTTCACTGATGGGATCGGCCAAAGAAATGATCTCCCACCTCCCTTTTGTCACCGGCTCGGACGGAGAATTTACCGTACTGGGCAGAGGAACTCCTGAAATCTATATCAACGGCCGCAAGGTTAGAGACAAGACCGAACTGGACCGTCTGCAAGCCAATGAAATACTATCGGCAGAAATCATCACCACACCGGGCGTACAATATGGCTCTTCGGTAGGCGCTGTCATCCGTCTGCGCACCATCCGCAAACGCGGACAGGGAATGAGCGGCAGTTTCTACACCGACTACTCGCAAGGACGCGAACCGATCGGCAACGAAGGCATATCCCTGAACTACCGTACCGGCGGACTGGATATTTTCGTAAAAGGCGACTTTGCGGAAATCAACAATTACAGAACGGGCACCTCCAGCCAGGACATTTATGCTTCATCCAACTGGAACCAATCGACAGAAGACAAAAGCAAACAAACCTATCGCACCTTCAACGGCGAACTGGGATTCAACTACGAAATAGACGAAGACCAGTCATTCGGCATGCGCTACATGCCCGGCACGAACATAGGCAATGCACATACTACCAATGAAGGGACAACCCTCATCCTACAAGACGGCAAAGAAGTAGACCACCTGCACGCTCTCCGCCAAACAGATGCCCACACCGGCTGGTGGCAGGCAGCCAACGGATACTACAACGGCACTTTCGGCAAATGGAACATCGACTTCAACGCCGACTACCTGTACGGCCGGGACCGCATCCGTCAATATGCCGAAAACAACGGAATCGAAGACGCCACTTCGAGCAACCGCGTACGCAACCACCTCTATGCCGCCAAACTCCTGCTCACCGCCCCACTCTGGAAAGGCAAACTCAGTTTCGGCACAGAAGAGACATTCACCAACCGCCATGACGTATTTCTCCAAAGCGGCTTCTCCGCTGATGCCGACGACCGCATCAAACAAACGATGCTCTCCGGCTTCTTCGACTACAGCCTGTCGCTGGGAAAATTCAACATCCTGGCCGGATTGCGTTATGAATTTCAACAAACAGATTACTACGAGAAAGGGGTTCACCAAGACGACCAAAGCCCCACCTATCGCGACTGGATACCGGTAATCAGCATCAGATATACCTCCGGCAACTGGTTCTTCGCCCTTTCTCACCGTACGCTGAAATACAGTCCCAGCTATGATATGCTCACCAGCGCCGTCACCTATCAGAACAAATACTCCTACCGGAGCGGAGATCCGTTTCTCGTCCCCCAGATACATCGTGCGACTTTCTTTGATGCCGGATGGAAATGGGTCAACTTCAGCCTCAGCTACGACCATTGCTGGAATATGTACACCAGCTACACCCGCCCGTATGACGACATCAATCACCCCGGTGTATTGCTGTTCGGCATGGCAAGCATTCCGCATACCAACCGATACGGAGGCAGCATCGTCCTTTCGCCAAAGATCGGCATCTGGCAACCTCAGTTCACCACCGGTATTGACTGGTTCAACTCTCACGCAACCTCCATAGGCATCACCCAAAACTGGAATGAACCGCGATTCTATTTCATTTTTGACAATAGTTTCAGCTTCCCTAAAGGTTGGTTCTTCAACATCAAAGGAGAACTGGCGCCCGGTGCCAAACAAAGTTACGCCATCTGGAAAACCGAAGGAAGAGTAGATGCCCAACTGACCAAATCGTTCCTGAAAGACCAGGCGCTGAAAGTATCGCTAACCGCGAAAGACATCTTTCACACCGCCCACAGATACTTCACCATCTATGGCGACCGTACCTTCAGTTCCAGTCGTGAATATACCGATCAGCAGCGCTTCGGTATCCGGCTGAGCTATCAGTTCAACGCCACAAAGAGCAAATATAAAGGAACCGGAGCCGGAGCAAGCGAAAAGTCACGTTTGTAATTCCCGGTTTCACAAAGATGACCAACAAGTCGGTTCCATCACAAGAGAGGCTGACTAAAAAGTCAATAGTATTCCCAATCTCCTCCTTCGGGAAGGAGGAGTACCCGTAGGGGGAGGTGGTAGGTGAACACATTAAAGTTACTACCGACTTTTTAATCAGCCCCCTACTTAGGTTACTACTGATTTTTTAGTCGAACTCAGGGAAAAGTACTATTTTTGCAGCTTCAGAATCCAGATAAAGAATGTTCCTGTTCCATAAAAACCAGACAAAACGAGAGGCCTTCGGGCAAATGTTTACGGAAATGTACCCGCGAATGGTCCGTTACGCCTCACAACTGATGGGCGACGGAGAGGAAGCACGGGACATCGTAAGCGAAGTGATGGAACAGGCCTGGAAACACTTCGACCAATTGGACGAGGCCGACCGCGGAGGCTGGATTTATACAGCAGTCCGCAACACCTGCCTCAACCGGATGAAGCACCTGCAAGTGGAACGTGACAATGCGAAAGCCCTTTACGAAGCAACGCTGGCCGATGTAAAAAGTAACTATCGGGAACACGAAGCACTGTTGCAGAAAGCGGAAACGATAGCCCGAAGCCTGCCGGAACCGACTTGCACCATCCTGCGGCTATGCTATTACGAACATCTCACCTATCGGGAAGTCGCCCAACAACTCGGCATCAGTCCCGACACGGTAAAAAAACATATATCCAAAGCATTGCGTACACTACGCGAAGCCATGAAAGAATAAAGAAGGAGGACACGCTATGGAAGAAAAAGAAAAACGTACCAGCAAAGAAGAAGATTCCGGCTACGGACTGACAGCAGACAACGACAGTTGCAGGCTGGCAGACAGCGATAGTTCTGAACCGACAGACAGCAACAGTTGCGAACCGGCAGACAGCAACAGTTGTGGACTGGCAACGGACAACCAAACCCCGTTCTCCGAAAACGCGGAAATACGCCGTCTGCAAAATGCCTTTGGTGAAGCGTTGGGTGATCTGCCTCTGCCGGACGAAGTCCGGGAAGAATGGACCACATTCCTGCAACGGCAGGCACAGCAGAAACGCAAACTTTATCTCCGCATCTGTCTATCCGGTGGTGTGGCAGCAGCCATTGCCCTGTTATTGTTACTTTGGTCCCCTTGGCACATCACGGACAAGGACAGCATCCTGCAGAACATCGAAATCTTCACCGCCCTCCATGCACCGGAACAAATTACCACTATCGAAGAGAACGGCAGAATCATCGTATCTACCCCGCCCGCCACAACCACCCGCCTCACATTGGAGGACGGAAGTCACGTCCTTTTAAGTGCAAACAGCCGTCTGGAATACCCCAAAGAGTTTTCCTCTCAGGGAAGCCGCACCGTAAACCTCACCGGAGAAGCACGCTTCGAAGTAACCAAAGATGCCCACCGCCCCTTCATCGTCTCTGCCGACAAAATGCAGACACAAGTGCTGGGCACCGTATTCGACGTAAATGCCTATCCCGGCAATGCCCCCGCCGTCACCCTGTATCAAGGACGAGTAAAGGTCGGCAAAGCAGTCTCTCCCATTGAGAAAGAAATAGTACCCGGACAATGTGCCACACTGACCACAAGCGGCGACATTCGTCTGGCGAAAGCCACACGGACAGAAAAAGAAGGATGGACCAAAGATGAGTTTTATTATGACAACACCGAAATGATAACCGTACTGCAAAATATAGGGACCTGGTATAATATCAGCGTCATCTGCCATTCTGCAGACCTTTTACACAAACGAGTCCATTTCCGTTTCAGCCGGAATGTTCCGATAAAAAGACTCTACTGAATGTACTGAATGATTTAGGCATTGCACACTTCCAGTATAAAGATAAACAAATAGTAGTAGAATAAACACAATCACTTCCTGGCGAAAAAACGAGCTTTCATCTGTCATCTTTCACCATTGGTCGTCAAACTCCTTATTCATCGGAGCTTCCGATGAGGCTGACTAAAAGTCGGTAGTATCTCTATTCTCCTCCTTCAGGAAGGAGGAGAATAGAGATAGCATACGCAATATGGCACCATAAAAAACAGAAATCCCTCTTCTCCGGATATTGTTCTTCCTGCTCAATCCGTTCTTCTTCTCCCTTGTACAAAAGCCCTTCACCAACTTCGAACGTATTTCTTCTGTCTCGCATAGCTCACACCTATTCTGCACATAGGTACGTGTCAATACCAAACGAATGATTTCCCGATTCGGACAGAAGCATTCATCTTTAGCCAAAGCAGCCAGCACCACATCCAGCAGGCAAAGGGTACATCGTAATTCTGTTTTCCGATAATCGGTCGATACTCTCAATCTGTCCAAAGCTGGGCCAGTTGTCTTTCAAAAAGGCAAGTTTATTGGTGGAGCTTTGTAAATCAAGCTTCATCAGGCAGGGACGGGGACAAGTAGAATCATTCATCACTACTATTTTTTATTTGTTTGTGTATTTGCGTATCTCCAAAAAGAAGGCGCAGAAACTATTACTATACTATCTCATGAGAGGCTCTGGCAAGCCCGCACTAGAATAATAAGCAATAGCTCCACGCCCATTGAGATATATAACAAATATATATACAATGTGGACGTGGAGACTGACCGCCTATTACCTGCTAGTGCTAAATGTGCCAGATTTCTCATCACAGATAATAAAAACGTTATCTCCAAATCAATAAAACATATCTTCATTCAGAAGATACGCCACAAATATAGGCATATTTTCCTAATAAGAATACCATTAAGGAAGTAAAATGAGTAAATAGAAGGGAGATGAACAAAATCGTCTACAGCCAACAGACTATGTTCCTTCATCGCACGAGATACAAGAATGATTTCCCCTTCTTATTGCCTCTGCACAAAGAACAAGCTGCACGAATACCCAAAAGAAGCAGGGATACTTTGTTTATCTCCCTATTATAGTTTATCTTTGCTACTGATATAGCTAGTTGTTCACGACCGTGATCAGCTCTTACCACGGCCGTAATCAACGCTCTTCACGGCCGTGAGCAACATTTACCACGGCCGTGAACAACTAATGATGCAAGCACCTTCATCCAACAATGCAGGCATCATAAACCAAAGATAAAGGCAGGATAACTTATGTATGAACGCTTGACAGCAAGCAGGCAATCACTATATAACCCGAGTTCTGTCCAAGTCCGGAAACTAATGATTAGTTTTGCGGATCAAAGGTAGCTATATCTTTATAACAAACAAGAAACGACGAATATGTTATAACGATGTAAAGCAATGGACGAAATAGAGAAAAACAACGGTGAGATCATCATATACCGGACAGAAGACGGAAGGACACAACTTGAAGTCCGTTTGGAGAATGAGAACGTTTGGCTGTCACAACAACAAATAGCCAATCTGTTTGGTGTACAAAGACCGGCTATCACAAAGCATTTGAGAAATATCTTTGAAAGTGGAGAATTAGAAGAAAATTCAGTTAGTTCCATTTTGGAACATACTGCGAGCGATGGAAAAAAATTATAAGACACAGTTTTATAATTTAGATGCCATCATATCAGTCGGATATAGAGTCAACTCCCTACAAGCCACCCACTTCCGCCGCTGGGCCACCGAACGTCTGAAAGAATATCTGATCAAAGGTTTCGCCATGGACGACAAACGTCTGAAAGAAATGGGCGGCGGCGGTTACTGGTACGAACTACTCAACCGTATACGCGACATCCGTTCATCTGAAAAAGTACTCTACCGTCAGGTTCTTGACTTGTATGCCACCAGTGTAGACTATGACCCAAAGGCAGACGAATCCATCCGGTTTTTCAAAATCGTGCAGAATAAGTTACACTATGCCGCCCACGGCCACACAGCAGCAGAAGTGATCTTCGAACGAGCCGATGCAGAAAAGCCATTTATGGGACTGACCACATTTCCCGGCGAACAACCCCGGAAAGAAGATGTACTGATAGCTAAAAACTATCTCAATGAAAAGGAACTGAAGATACTGAACAACCTGGTTTCCGGATACTTCGACTTCGCAGAAATACAAGCCATCAAACGTTCGCCCATGTATATGTCGGACTATATACATCACCTGGACCTCATCTTATCGACCACCGGAGAGCAAGTTTTGCAGAACGCAGGCACGATCTCTCACGAACAAGCCAAACAAAAAGCGCTGGGCGAATACCAAAAATATCATGTCAAAACCCTGTCGCCTGTAGAAGAAGCATATTTTGACAGTATCAAGAAACTGACAGCCGAAACAAAGAAGAAGAAAAAGAAATAAAATACAATAAACAGTATCATGGCAATACAATTTGAACTCTACAAGTCTCCCAACCCCAAGGACGAAGAAGACAAGGAACTCTACCACGCACGGGTAGTCAACTTTCAGCATATCGACACCGACTATCTCGCCAAAGAAATACAACAAGCGACTTCGCTGACCGAAGGGGATGTAAAAGCCGTCCTCGAATCGCTGAGCCACTTTATGGGATCACGCCTCCGGGAAGGGGAACGTGTTCACCTCGACGGCATCGGCTACTTTCAAGTAAAGCTGAACAGTCTGGAACCGATCACCTCGCCCAAGCTGAAAGCAAACCAAATGAAACTCAAAGCAAACATCGGCTTCAAGGCGGATAAAAAACTGAGAAGTTCAGTAAGCGTCGTCAAGGTGGAACGCAGTAAACTGAAGTTACACTCAGTGCCACGCTCCAACGAAGAGATAGACAGACTGCTGACCGCGTATTTCAGTAATAACCAAATACTGACCCGCTCGGACTTTCAAGGACTTTGCAAACTTACGCTTTACCACTGCCGCCCGACATATCAAACGACTGAAAGAAGAAAAGAAGTTGCAGAATATCAATACTCGTCAGAGTCCGGTTTATGTTCCGATGCCGGGGTATTATGGTAAGCCGGAAGTAGAAGACAACGTAAAATAAGGGAAAGACAGAAAGAATATGGCTTCAATAAGGGTGAGAGATGCTGCATCAGAACAAGAAAAGCAATGAGAGATGCCCCCTTTTTGACGAGAAAAAAGGGTGAGAGATACCTGTTTCAAAAAGTATCTCTCATTATTTATTCAGTTGATTATGTGAACCTTAGCACAAAAAGAGTGAGACCGTGAGACTAAAAAAGTTTTTTTTTTCTAGTGGGTGCTGAATCGAACCGTAAATCAATTATTCTTATTAATTAAATTGATGACCACTTTTACCATCATGTCTTTTTTCTTCTGTCCGGCTCTCGGCAATCATAAGCGTGAGTGCCACAAGCGTATTGTTGCCTATCAGCTTCGAGCCGTCGGATTTATATAAGATACCATTCTTTTCGAGAAACCAAAGGAAAAGAAAAGCGGCAATACGCTTGTTTCCGTCACTGAACGAATGATTCTTCACGACGAGGTAGAAAAGCATGGATGCTTTCTCTTCGATACTCGGATAAAGATCTTCTCCACCAAAGGTCTGATAAATGGTATTGATAGAACTTTTGAACGATTGGTCTTTTTCATTTCCAAACAAGTCACTGCTTCCAAACTTTTCCTGTAATAAATGAATAGCGCCCATCGCTTCTTCGTAGGTGGCACGAAACTCCCGGCTGGGAGTAGTGGAAACTACTTCCAGTTGCTGGAAATCGTATTTATCAAGTGTGTCCAGACCATAAGTGTAGTCGGTGATGACACGCAACAGTCCGTTAGCCTCATCCAATGTTAGTTGCTTGTGCTCGATGACGTTGGAAAGAAGACGAACGGTGTTCTTCAAGTCTTCCAATTGCTCTATCTTTACTTGCTGGTTGATGGCATAACCTTTAATCAGGTATTCTTTCAAAACTTTGTTTGCCCAAACACGGAATTGAGTGCCGCGTTGCGACTTTACACGATAGCCGACGGAGATAATCACATCCAAATTATAAACAGCCGTCTCATATTGTTGGTCACTATAACTACCCATATGTGCAAATTTTGCACATGTGATATCACGTTCAAGTTCACCTTCCCTATAGACATTATTAATATGCCTGCCTATAACAGTACGATCCTTCTGAAACAATTCTGCCATTTGCGCCTGTGTCAGCCACACTGTCTCATTCTCCAACTTCACATCAATTGAAGTCTTCCCATCTTTTGTCTGATAAATGACAATATTTCCTCTATCGTTCATAAAATGCCTCCTTTTTTTATGCATTGCGCCCGTCCATTGCCTTGGTTAGCAATGGACGGGCGTACAAATGTAATACTTTAAAAAAGAAAAAGGCGACATACCGGCCTTTTATTCGACCGGACAAACCCATAATTGACTCTTATATTAAAGCGATTGATTCAATAAAGTTATAATCGAACGTGCCGGAATCCGAACTGTTCTTCCACTCTTCACTTTCTCAACGGGTAGCAGATCTTCTCCTTCTACATCCGAAGTGCGATACACCTGCCATCGAGTTTTCTTGCCATTTATCTTATTGATTGAAAACTCTTTGTCTTCCTGCGCATAGTTAATGAGAACAACAGCGTATGAGCCGTCCGCATTTTGATAAGCAGAACACATCAGTCCTTTTTTGGTCCGTATCGCCTCCGGGGATTAAATTCCCCTGCTTGATCGAAAGCAGAAACCGACAGGCGGACAGCTCCCGGACGGATGAAACGACTATAATTACCCAAAGCCCACATGAGTTTGGAGTCTTCTACCCGACCATCCTTCAAGTCATCATTCGTGTATTCCCGAATCAGCCCGTCTTTATAATCACCGCCGACGGCACGCCACCACTGCCAGCTCTTCGCTCCCGCATACACGATGTCATGATGGATGATACGGGCAACGTAAAGTGCCGTCTTCATCGTACGGTCGAAGCCGTGACCGCCACCTATCTCTTCGTCATTCCCCATGATACAGGTTTCTGACTGCCAGAAGCCGACGTTGTATTTATCCAAAGCTTCACGCAGTTGGCAGCGCATGGCACGCAGTTCACTCAGAGGAGTCGTTGTCCAGTAACTATGACCAAGCATCAGTCGGGGCACATTGGGCGTATCACCTAAATACGTATCCACACTGTCCGGGCAGAAGAAAGCCTGAATCTGATAGCCACGCTGCCAGTCCGTCTGATGGGTACGGAGCATACAGCGATAGTCCGAAGATTCGTTCACCATAATCTGCGTATCCATTTTCCGGTTCACAAACTCCCGGCTCAGCAAACGGACGGTCCGGGCTACTTCCCGATTGGTTGCCGGAGAGCCTTCCTGCTTCGGTCCTACCCAGTTCCAATGCCCGTCCGGTTCGTTGAAAGGACAGATATAGTTGAACTTTATTCCGTCGTGCTTCTCTATTCCTTCTACTACATCGGCCAGGAAACGGGCATATTTCTCGTAACATTCCGGCTTCAGATTGGCGGTTCCTCCACGACCGGTATTGGTAGCCAGACCGTTCTGAGTATAATATACGGGAGGGGAATTCAGAAATGCGAGGAATTTAGTGACGCCCCGTTCTTTTGCCAGTTTCAAAAAGTTGCGTTGCCCCTGTTGCTTGTTCCAGTCGTAGGTTCCGTCGGCTTGCAGAAAACATTCGGTACGCATCCACGAAGAACCGATCTGACTGGCTTCCCCTTGTTCCGTACTGCCCGCCCCGACGTTGAAACGCCAAAGAGACAGGCCGATTCCTTTCGGTTTTCCATTCGCATCGTTCTCTGTGCTGAACAGCCAGTCGGCTATCTGGTTTTGTTTCTCCTGCGGCCACAAGCCAAGGATATGCATACTCCAGGCATCGGAAGCGCCGAAGTGTTCCATTGTCTGCAGAGGTTTGTCCACTTCAATCTGATAACGCAGGTCGGGGGCGGGTTGGGAACACCCGCCTGCCATACCTATATATAAAAAAGCTAAGGCGACTGACAGTAATTTATAGTTCATCGTGAAATTTGTTTTTTATAATTTTTAAAGTGATAGTACAAAAATACGTGATTACGGCTAACTTTGGGGAATACAAAACGACCAAAAACTACCACAAATCTTGCAATGTCACAAATTATAAGGCTGAATAAAAACAAACTGGCAGGTTTAAGAATTCCTTGAACCTGCCAGTTATTATTTCATCGACTTAAAGCAACACCTTTTTTCTACCTTGCTGATAACCTAATTCAGTTACTAGATTTATAAGCTCATTTAGTTGCTACCTGCATCTTCATCCTGATAGGTAAACGTACCCACCATCTGATAAGTCTTGCCATCCGCAGTATACTTATAATCTACATTAAAGACTTTCGAGTTCTGATTATAAGTACATGTACCATCAATCAAGTCAAAGTCCTCCCATGCCGAGATACTGACATTGTTACTAGCATCAACTTTCAGTACAACAGCATGTTTCTTGATATTGGCAGTTGTTTCCGCCTGTTGCTCGTTATAGAAACGTACTGCATTTTCTTCTGTAGCTTTCAATGTTCTGACTATAGTAATAGAAGTGGATGCAACTATTTCATCATTACTATCCAGTTCGTGCCGAAGAGCCTTGAAGATGTAATTACCTGAGTATTTATTTACCAGATTGAAGGATACAATAAGTGCCGAGTCCTTCTGGTTGATCTCATAACCGGCAGAAGAAGAAGCAATCTTGAAAGTTATCGCATAAAGCGAATCGCACTCCAGACCTTCTGTTTTAACTTTAAAGGGAACTCTCGCATAAGTTTCGCCGGCTTTCAATGTAGTAGTATAGGAAGGTACCTCAAAAAGCACTGGCAGCAAGTCCCTGATATTTGATATCGGTGGCAAGGAACTTGAACTTTTTATTATACCAGTCAATTACACTGTTATGGCTTTCCAGAGTCACATCCACATTCCCGTCAATCAAAAGAGAGCCACTTACACCCACTGTAATGAATCCTTCCTGCACTTCACTGCTATAAGCAAGCTCTTTAGTCACAAGATTGCTGGAAGCGCCGATCAGATAGAGCGTCTTCTTATATTGCTCCTTATCAAGCGGGCTTTCATAATCACAGCTACTTAAAACGACCAATAACAAAAGTATCGGATATAGTATTTTATTGATATTCATAACAAACGTTTTTTACTTAATTATTAATTCTGTACTTCGTGTGCAAAATTACCATCCCGGATTCTGAACCAGTTTCGGGTTCTTATCCATCGTTGTACGAGGGATAGGCAGGAAGTAATCTTTATAAGAGAATACACGATGCGAACGAGTATTATTGATCACTGTTTCCGTATGGAATGCTTTACGGTCTGTGCTACGTGCAGCAATGTTCATACCTGTTACAGGCTCATTGTATGCATCGATCGCATCTCCCCATCTACGCAAATCGTGATAACGTCTGCCTTCACAGAAAAACTCCACACGTCTTTCACGCTTAATCAAATCCCGCATCGTAGTCACATCCCTTGCATCATCCGCTGTAATCCCCGGCAAACCCGCCCGATAGCGAACCATATTAAAGTATTTCACCATCTCGTCCACATCACGGCTCACTGTAATCCCATTCTCTTCATCGGTATATGTATTACTTCCCAACTCATTCAATGCTTCCACATAGTTGAGCAGCACCTCTGCATAACGCATGATCGGGAAAGTTTTCGACTTCATCATACCTTTCAGCTGATCCTCTACATAATGAATGTACTTCTTGCAGGTAAAACCAGTGTGGTTATAATCTTCAGGATGATCGGACGACGGTGCAGCAGTACCATTAGCATAGTAAGTAACTGTCTGCTTAGTTTGATTACCTTCGGTTCCGATGTAAGAAAGTCCGCTCCAGTAGCAATGGTTAAAACCTACGCTGGCATAGAAACGCATTTCCATCTTATCAAACATCTTAGCAGCATCGGATGGAAGTGTATAGTCAGAGAAAGACTGTGAACTACCACCAATGGCTTCCCAGTAATTTGTGGGATAAAGTGGTGAGTTATTGATGTCGCTACCGTCTTCCATACGGAAAGCTTTCACAGTCGCATAAGTAATATTCAACCCATTACCACCACCCAGGCTCGTAGGAGTAGCAATCCATGCCGGAGAGTCGCCTGCTGTACTAGAGTAGCCGCACATATAAATAAACTCGTCATTATTGTATGCCGGAGTTTCACCATTGAACATAAAAAGCATAAGAACGAAGCGCATCTATACCTCCCGCTCCATTAGGATAGTTTTCGTCAGGCACATTTTCCGGCAGCGGCTTCGTGTCTAGTTTTCTCTCAACAGTGTGCAGCTTATATTTAAAGCTACCAGCTTCCGAACCCTTAATCAAACGTTTGGCAAGAAGAGCGGCTGTTCCCCATTTGGATTCGTCTTTGACTTGAGGCATAAAAGTTGGTGCCGTCCGTACGCTTCCAATCAGCATAAAACTCATTTCCGTTGTACCAAGGACTTGCTTCGATCAGTCTTACTCTTCCCATCAATGCCAATGCCGCTCCCGAAGTAGGCAGATTGACTAGGGTAGACGTACGGCTGGAAGGAAGATATTCGTATGCTTTCTCGAAATTCTCGCAAATATAGTTGATGCAGTTTTTCATATGTATCTCTTTCCAGTGACATGCTTTCCGCACTGGCATCCACGTCATAAGTCGTTTCGGGAACAATGGGCACAGGACCGTATGCTTCTACCAGCTTATAGTAGAAATAAGCTCTCAGGAAGTAACAACGTCCCATAAAGTCACGCAAATCGCTCGTAGTAATATCCTCACATTCATTGATACTCTCCAAGACGAGATTGGCTTTACGGATACCTTTATACCAAGTACCATAGTTATTATAGAAATCACTCTGTGGAGTCACTTCGTCCACCATCAGCTGGATGGCTTTGTGACGGGAGTCATTCCACGACGTAAAGTTCTCATCCGAAGCTCCTTGATAAGGCGACCAAGCGCTGGTCCACAAATCTCCTTCGTTAGGTAATAACTTTCCGGCACCATTGATATATTCTTCCAGATATTCCTTACGTTTAAATACAGAGTCTAACTCAAAAAAATCTCATCGAAGTATGAGTCTACATCCAGGTAATCGTCGCAGGAAGTAAACATACTTCCTGTGCTAACACATCAGTGCCATAGCGGCTATGCAATATATTTTTCTGAAATTCATAATTATACGATTTATGATAATGTTACAATTGAAACGGGATTAAAACGTCACATTAAGCTGAAGGGTGAATTTCCGTTGCAAAGGATACACGGCACCGTTTGACGATGCTTGCTCCGGGTCCCAAAGTTTCACCTTATCCCATACATGCAGGTTTTCGCCTACAAAGCTCAGGGTAGCATTCTGTACACTAATCTTATCTCGCAACCATGCGCTGGTGAATCTATAAGACAACTCGATATTTTTCAATCTGAAATAGCGGCCATCTGCCAACCAAAAGGTAGATGCGCGGTTATTGTTCTTATTCTCACCATAAGTCAGACGCGGAAAACGTGCGTTCGGATTTTCCGTACTGGCGTCACCGGAATATTCTCTCGGTATCCAGCGGTTCTTTTGATCAGCCACAATGTTAAGTACATTGCCTCGCGTTTCCCAAGCAAACGGATAGTATCCTGAACCCCCATAGAAATATTGTACTTTACCTACACCTTCAAAGAAAATGCTGGCAGTAAACTGTTTGTATCTGAATTCAGCAGCAAAACCATATTGAAGAGTCGGAGTATTCGAATAGGATAACGGTACAATATCATCATCATTGATAACACCGTCACCATTGACATCTTTATACTTAATGTCACCCGGACGCACATCAGAAGAATAGGTTTGAACAGGACTACTTTCAATATCTGCCTGATCTTTGAACAAACCTAAAGATATCAAACCGCGTTGCACCACCATAAGGAACGTCAATAAAAGATTGGTAAGGATATACTACGCCTGATTGCTCCCAATAGGTTACGTTATTGCGGGCAAATGTCCAGTTACCACGAACTGTCATTCCAAAATCTTTGGTGAAATTATGGTTGAACGTTATGTTTCCATCAAATCCCCATGATTCCATTCCACCGATGTTGGTATACGGATTGGTTACAAAACCTGCTTCTTCAGGAATGTTGGCACGTTGCTGGAAGATACCTTTGTTTTTATCCTTAAAGATGTCGGCAGTCAGTTCCACTTTGTCATTAAACATTTTCAGGTCCACACCAATATCCATTTTGGTTGTCTCTTCCCAGTTCAAGTCATTGGCACCTACACGAGTCTCGCCAACGGTGCTACCAGGCCACGTTACTGAACTATAATCGGTAGATACAGTAGAAAGATACGGGAAGCGAATTTTCTTGATACGGTCATTACCTACTTTACCCAAAGAAGCTCTGAGTTTGAAGAAATCGAGGAACGGAAGTTTTTCACGCGTCCATTCATACTGAGTAGGCACCCATCCCAAAGCTACTGCCGGGAACCACCCGTAGCGGTTGCCTTTCTTGAATTGCTCGGAACCGGTATATCCTACATTGAATTCAAACATATAAGTATCCTTATAAGAATAAGTAGCACGAGCAGAAATAGCCTGATAACGTTTAGAATAGAACGAATTCTTTCATCCAATGTAGTGTCATCGTCTTCATTATTCAGATAAGAGTCCTTATTTTCCTGACGATAGGCATTAAGTAATCCGGTCACACGATGGTCTTCGCCAAAGATTCTTTCGTAATTGATATTTCCTTCAAAATAATACTGACGGGCAATGCGGCGATAATCGCCGTAAGTCATATCAGTAGCACTCCATGTACGCTTAGAGATTAATGCTCCATTCTGCTTTCTTCCTGTGGCGTAATATAAGTCCGGAGTCTTGGTACGATACTGGTCAAAGTAGCCGGTATAGTTAAATGAAGAATACGCCTCTTGCAGACAGTCCTTTTGTGATGAAATCCAACTTCTGATTCAGACTGGCATTCATACGAGTGGCCTGTGTTTCGCTTATCTTATAACCTGTATAGTTCAGCTGTACATAGGGAGAAACCTCATCTGAATTTTTACCAAATGAAGGAAGAGTACCATTAGAGTATTTCACCGGCACAATGGTCGCCGGGAGATTGGCTTGCGCCGCCCATAACGCATTGTTATTATCTCCATATCCCGGAGAATTACGCTTGGTGATAATCGTTTCCATATTCAAAGAGAGCAAAGTTGTCTTAGTCATATTAGCGTCTACATTCGCTCTGAAATTATATTGATGGTAATCAACATTAGTGTTATGTTTGCTCGCTGACTTATCTTGTTTGAAAACAGCTCCCTGGTTCATGATACCCATACTTACATAGTAGCGTGCATTTGTTCCACCACCGGAAAGACTTAAGTGATGCTGGTTATTAATCACATAATCGTTCAGAATCACATCTCTCCAGTTTACATTCGGATAAAGGTCCGGATCAAGTCCGGAACGGAACAGTTGGATTTCAGAATTAGTATAAATCGGATTCTTACCTCTGACAACACGTGCTTCATTAGCAAGGTTTGCATAGCCCACTGCATCTACATACTCCGGCATGCGGGGAGAATAGGAATATGTGGCATTTGTCTTGAAGTTAACAGTTAACTTACCGGCTTTACCTCTCTTGGTAGTTACAATTACTACGCCATTGGCACCACGCACACCATATACGGCAGTTGCCGAAGCATCTTTCAAAACTGAGAAACTTTCAATATCTGCAGGGTCGAGTGTATTCAAGTCACCTTCTACACCGTCAATCAGGATCAGCGCCGAAGCATTTGCCCCAAACGTACTGATACCACGTACCCAAAATTCAGAGAAGTTATTGCCCGGCTCACCACTACGAGTCACACCAATGATGCCCGGCACACGACCTTGAAGCATATTGGATACGGAAGTAGCAGGAACCTGCAACTGTGCCGGATCAACAGAAGTAATAGCTCCCACAACAGAAACTTTTACGCTGTGAACCACGACCTACTACCACTACTTCATCCAAACTACTGATACTTTGTTTCAATACAATAGTCTCACGCTCTTTTAGATTCGGTTACTTTCACTTCTTTATTCTCAAAACCTACATAGGAAAACACAACGGTAGATTTGGGAGGAATATTATTCAAACGGAACTTTCCGTCCAAGTCGGTGATTACTCCGATAGATGTCCCTTTCACAGCAACACTCACACCTATAAGTTCCAATCCGTCTTCACCAATGACAGTACCGGAATATGTCAATCCTCCCCTGCGCATAGGCCATAGAAGAGAAGATGCCGCATAATATAAATAAGATGCTTATTATTTTTTTCATGATTAATTCCTGATTAATGTGTTTATTCTACTGAGTACTTTCTTAAAGCCGGATTTTCACGCTGAGCAATCCAAAATCCACCATTCCCGTTCATAACTGATATCTTGGGGATTTGCAAATAAAGCAATATCAGGAGAACCATCGTCATCACCTTTTACACCAGCTGTACCCAAAATAGTAGTTACATATCTTTTTTCCATTTTCTCATCATAAGCTATTTTACGAATCACATGATTATTCTCCTGACAAACGAAAATATTACCATCTTCATCTATTGTTAGGCCACGCAAAAACTGGAATTTTGCCTCATCAGTCAGAAAACCATCTGTAGTTCCTGTATTATTCTGGTTAATCTGCTCGTAAGCATGTGTACCATCTTCTTTTTACCCAAACTTTCAGAATCTTATTTTTTATCAGTAGTTACATAGAAACAATCTTCAAAAGCACTATAAGCGATGTAAGCGAAAGGACCGCCACTAAAATCATTATGTTCAAACAAAATCTCATTATGAGTTGGATTATTGACTTCAATACGTCCCAAACGACCATTTCTCGTAACATAATACAACCATTGGTTATCACCATTCAAAGCCACAGCCCAAACATCGGTACCTGAACTGATATCACTTAGTCGAGAAGGAACCCATGCCTGCGATTTCTTATAAACATAAACGGTATTAGCTCCATTAATCGTAGCACCATAAGCCAATGTTTTATCATTGGATACCGCCACTTTTCCAACCACAGGACCGTTTTGGATAGTAATCACAGCATCTTCGTCTATAGAGACATAACGTACACTGTTATTATTCCATGCCTGGCCTATGATACCCGACTGCTCATCAATACAAGCTACACCAAACATCTGCCCAAAAGTTGCCTCAGCCAGACTTCCATCTTTACCGGCACCATCAGCTTGTACAAAATCACCGGCAATAGTAGATACATTCTCAGAAACAGAATACTTAAAAGTCTCATCAGCCACCACAGTCTGATCATTCACCTTAACCGTAATCTTATTGAAACCTTCTGCCTGACGTGGCGCCATACAATAAATCGTAGTATTATCTACTCCCACTACGGCAGCCCCCTTGTTCTCCTTTTCCATATTATCAGTGAATAATACGGTTACCGCAGATTTGTCATTTCCAAAGTTATTACCTATAATAATCACTTTCTCTGCTACCCGACCGGTGTCCGGCGTAAAATAGTCAATAGTGACTGGCTTGTTCGGGTCATAGGAATCATTACCAGACTCCTTGTTGTCATTACAGCATATAAGTACCAATGACAAAAACCCTAATAAGGGAAGAAATAGTCTTTTCATAACGTTTTTCTTTTTACATATTAAATTATTGGTTCACTAAAAATTCTTTATTGGCATATCAGCATTATAAACGCAAGAAGATAAAACAGCACATATAATCAGGAAAAAAAACCACCGATTGACGAATGACTTTAGTTTTTTAAAGATTATATTAGTTTTCATTTTCATAATATTAGTTTATTTCGTTGTTATCTACAGCAAAGATACGAATGAGTGTAGATTTTACATTATAAAAATCATTCAAAAAACGTAGAGAAATCATTCATAAACGAGTTACACACGTTGGCTGCAAGAAACACAACTCCTTTCTTCCTCTTTAGCAGGACTTTATATGAATATGAATAATATAGATCGAGTTTAATAATCTATAGAGTAGATATTCAATAATGACGGACTACCTTTATACAATGTCTCTACATTTATTATTAACGGCGCCGAATTATCGGAATTATAGCATCGAATGACTGCTTCACCCTTTTCATTCGTTTTCACATTCGGATTCCAGTATAGTGTGCGGCGAGAATCTTCCGTATAGAGAGGAGCGCCATCAGGATAAGCTAGTGAATAAAATTCCAAGGGCTCATTATATCCTTGTATATAGGTATGACGAATCCCCCCGCCGGGCTTTATAAGTTTTGTTCGGGTCCCAGTCATCAATCGTAGTGATGGAGCAAACTACTACTGACGATTTCTGCAACGGACCTTTCTTCATAGTCTTTCTATCTTTCTCACCCCAAAGTGCATCTGGTCCGGAATCCCGCACCTATAGCATCCTGCAAAGGCAACTCACTCAAATCTCCATCCTGCCAGCGACCACTCCAAAAATTATTTGCTGTAAATTTCGTCACTCTATTACTCTGCTTGTTTCATCACAAAAACAGATTCCCCTCCTGCCTGATCATAATAAAGCATGATAGATTTAATAGCATCCACATCTTTGTCCAACACATAATCCGTTTTACCATAAGATAAAACCCCGCCGTTGACTATAAATAAAACTCTTGAGTTATTATAGTGCAGGCTCAATGAATCACTCAATCTGAAATTAGGATTTAATTCCTTCAACAGCATAGGCAGATTGTACACCGCTTCTCCTTTATCACGCATTTTATCTACCACCTGCGTTATATTATAATAACCCAAAATCTCTTTTTCAAAGCGTTCAGTTTGCTTCAATAACAAGTTCAGACGCTTGGCGTTCACCACCACTTCATCCAGCAAATGATGATCCGGTCCGAATACAGAATCTTTATAAGCAATATCCAAGGTTTCCAACAACTGTTTCAAATCACCCGCCTCTTTCCATTCCGGATTCAGCTCATAATAATCAAGTTTCCGTAAGGAAGGCTCAAAATTACGGAACAACTTCACGACTGCCTGCTTGTTCCACTTCTTTCCCTCGTTCCGTGTCTGTATGAGAGCATCCATAGAACCGCTAAAACCATCTACCGGCGCACTAAAATACCCCAATGAATCCGTTTTTGTCATACCTGCAATAGAGACCGAATCCCTGCGCGCAAGAATACTCACCCCGACATTCCGTAACGCCTTACCGAAATAAGATTCGACCTGCCCATACAGGGTCAGCGAGGTCTCCGGAAGATACCGAGGCAAGAAAGGACGTTTACCTATCAGTCGGGAAAGATCATACTTCCGCCAGCCACGTACCAACAGAAGGACATCCAACATTTTGAAACGTTCGGCAGACTGGTTCTCAAAATAAAAACCGGGTTGATGAATATAGCCTTTCAGATCGGAGACAAGCAACAAATCCGTATAAATGGAATGATCGTATTCCCGAAAATCAGACTCTACACCGTTGCGGATAGATACAGAAAGATTGGCCTGTACCGGACGATTCAGATGATCTCTCACTTTAATCCGGCAAGTCACCGGCTCAAAAGGGCGATATAGGGCGTGATCCGTTTTACAGGCAAGGAGCATGGAAGAACGCGGCATCACATAACAAAAAAACGCTCGCATAACGTTTCCCCTTTCAGATTGACCAGAGATATCTGTTGCACTCCGGGCGGTAGTTCTTTAGTCGAAATCCGGAATTGGCAGTTCAATTCATCTTCAAAGTCTAATGTCATACATTTGTAAGGTCGCCCCTGAGAAGATACAAAAACAGCCAGTGTGTCTTTCATTGCCTGTGAACTGCGGGCCACAGTGATATCCAACATTTCCCGCCGGTTATCGATTCGAGTACATATCCTTGTGGAAGAGCTTCCGGAAGGTCAAACTGATAAGTGGAGACCTTCATAATCAATTTTTGCCACACCCGCCTTTTCTTCGGGCTTATACTCAAAGTAACCCATCCCGTCATGCAATGAACGGATATGCGCCAGTTCTTCACCACTCGGCGAAACCACTGTTCCCTCTACATCAGCAGCTCCTTTGTCACGGCTGGTGGCTTCAAAAGCTACAATCGAAGATATGCCTTTCACCAATTGTCCACCCTCCGGAAAAAAGCGGACTGTAAACTTCTTCTCTTTATCCTTCGGCCGCTGTTTCATCGAAGCGTCCATACGATAGGTAGCTATACTCCGAGGAGTCTCTTTATCGCTCAGCCGTTTCCGATAGACGGGTAATACACGGGAAAAACAGGAAGGGTTATCAAAAGCAAGCATCCACTTTGTATAGGCACGCATTTCATAATAACCGGTAAAGAAGGTATTGTTCAAAATGATTTGTCCCGTTCCCTCCCCATCCGTAAGCTGAATAATTTGCCGCTCTACGGCATTTCCCAACTGGTCCAGTAATTCTACATACAAAGGTTTGCTGATCGTCGTCGGTAAGTTTTGTTCAGCCGTCACTACATACGCTTTGAACCAAATCGTATCACCAAGGTAATAACTTGCATTATCCAAATGAAGACTCACTTTCTCGCGAGGGTACGCATCTGCGAAGTTCTGTGCATAACGGAAATATCGGGAAAAGATTGTATCGGATGACTGCGCATAAGCGTTCACTGTACACAAGATGAACAGAGTGGTAATAAAAAAATGCCTTCCAGCTTTTTATCATATTCGTGTAAAGAATCAGATTCCATTTTCTGCAAGTATTAGATTCGGTTATTTGATTGATTGCAAAATTACAGCTGTTTTATTTTATTCGCTGTAAAAATCATGCAGAAAGAGTAGAAAATCATGCAATGAATCATTTGTCTATACTAAATACAATATTTATTTGTACTTTTGAGAGTGAATATCAAGGAATACATAATATCTGAAACGATGAAAACATACATTGCGGGCTTTCTTCCTCCTGCTATCCGCCACATTTGCGGCAGCCCACCCTTACCTCATCCAAAGATTAGGAATAGAACAAGGCTTATCCAACAATTATGTATTGAGCATCACGCAGGACAAGCAGGGATTTCTGTGGTTCGCCACCGAAGAAGGGCTGAATAAGTTTGACGGAACCCGCTTTATCACCTACTATAAAGAGGAGCAATCTTCTTCTGTCCAAAGTATTACCGGCAACGAACTCAATGAAGTGTACGCCGATCCCGTGCAGCCTGTCATCTGGATAGCCACCCAGCGGGCAGGACTCAATGCTTATAATTACGAGACGCAGAGTTTCAGCGTCTACCAATTTAATCCGGAAGACCCGCAAAGTCTGATTACGAACGATGTCACTCACATTACCTCATCAGTACAAGCCGGTAAAGGGTTATGGGTATGTACTTATTACAGAGGTATAGAGTATCTGGACATCGCTACCGGGAAATTCACTCATTATAACAAAAGTACAGTACCCGCCCTTCCCTCTGAGCAGACCTGGACAGCCACGGAGGCTGAGGATGGCAAACTATACATCGGACACGTAGAAGGCGGGTTAAGCATCCTCTCCCTGAATGACAAATCCGTGAAGCACTTCGTCCATGATCCTCAAAACCCGAACAGCCTTCCGGGGAACGATGTGCGTTGTATCTATAAAGATACCAACGGAAATATATGGATCGGAACCAGCAAAGGTCTGGCTCTGTTCAATGCCAATACAGATACATTTACCAACTTTCATAACAATCCGGGGAATATTCACGGAGCATTGTCAAGAAACTATATCTTCTCCATCAAGCAGCTCAAAGACAACAAACTCTGGATTGCAACAGAACTGAACGGGATCATGATACTGGACTTACAGCAAAATCAGTTTCTGCTGCCCGAACAAATACGCTTTGAGTTTATCCGCGAAGGGGACAACAACTACAGCTTGTCCAACGCCAGCGCACGGTATATTTTTCAGGATTCTTTTTTAATAATATCTGGATAGGTACCTGGGGAGGAGGAATCAATTTTATCAGCAATGCTCCTCCCGCATTCCATACATGGAGTTATTCACCTACCCAAATGAATGAAAGTTCGCTGAGCAACAAAGTCGTTAGCAGCGTCTGCGATGACGGACAAGGAAAGTTGTGGATAGGAACTGACGGAGGAGGTATTAACGTATTCGAAAACGGAAAACGGGTGGCCATTTACAATAAAGAAAACAGAGAACTCCTGACCAACTCGGTGCTTTGTTCGTTGAAAGACTCGGAAGGCAACCTATGGTTCGGCACCTATCTGGGCAACATCAGCTATTACAATACAAGACTGAAGAAGTTTCAGATCATCGAACTGGAAAAGAATGAGCTTCTCGACGTACGCGTCTTCTATGAAGACAAGAATAAAAAGATATGGATAGGAACTCACGCAGGGGTGTTCGTTGTAGACCTTGCCAGCAAGAAGGTGATTCATCATTATGACACCTCCAACAGCCAGTTGCTGGAAAATTTTGTACGCAGCATTGCCCAAGACAGTGAAGGACGTTTCTGGATAGGAACTTTCGGAGGAGGAGTCGGGATATATACGCCGGATATGCAACTGGTCAGGAAGTTCAACCAATACGAAGGTTTTTGTTCCAATACGATTAATCAGATATACCGGAGCAGTAAAGGCCAGATGTGGCTTGCCACCGGTGAGGGGCTGGTATGTTTTCCTTCGGCCCGTAATTTTGACTATCAGGTCTTTCAAAGAAAAGAAGGACTGCCCAATACACATATAAGAGCTATCAGTGAAGATAAGAACGGCAACATCTGGGCAAGTACCAATACCGGTATCAGTTGCTATATCACCTCTAAAAAATGTTTCTATACCTACGATCACTCCAACAACATCCCACAAGGAAGTTTCATCAGCGGATGCGTTACCAAAGATCATAACGGGCTCATCTATTTCGGCTCTATCAACGGATTGTGTTTCTTCAATGCCCGATATTGCCATAAACAGTCCGCAGATTCCTCCTGTGGTTATCACTAAAGTGAGAATTCCCGGACGACTCACAAGTCGGGAGAAGAACGAAACCGCTATTCCCATCTCCGAAGGAGAGATAGAATTGACCCATGAACAAAATAGTTTTAATCTTACTTTCAACGTACAGGACTATTCACTGGCCAACCAAGTGGAATATGCCTATATGCTGAAAGGACTTGAAAACTCATGGTATACGATCAACGAGCAAAACAGCGTCACCTTCCGCAATATTCCTCCCGGCAAGTATGAGTTTCTGGTAAAAGCCCGCCTGCACAATCAGGACTGGTCGGAGGACATGACCTCTCTCAGGATACATATCACCCCCCTCCTCTCTGGCTGACATGGTGGGCAAAACTTATCTATATTCTGATCACTATCAGCATTATTTATACTATTATCCATGCCTATAAGAAGAAAATAGACCTCGAAAGCCTCTATACGCTGGAAAAGAAAAACCACGAACAAGAACAAGAATTGAATCAGGAACGCTTGCGATTCTATACTAACATCACTCATGAGCTGCGCACACCACTGACCCTGATCCTCGGTCCGCTGGAAGATATGCAGAAAGACACGTCACTGCCGACCAGACAGGCGCAGAAACTTTCTGTCATCCACCTGAGTGCCCTCCGGCTGCTCAACCTGATCAATCAGATTCTTGAGTTCCGGAAAACGGAAACGCAGAACAAAAAGCTATGTGTTTGTAAAGGCAACATTGCGCCCCTGATTCATGAAATCGGACTCAAATACAAAGAACTCAACCAAAAGAAAGCGATCGACTTTCAGATTCAAATAGAAAAAGAAGAGATGCTTCTGTTCTTTGACAAAGAAATCATCACCATTATCCTCGATAATCTGATCTCCAATGCCATCAAATATACGGAACAGGGGAAAAATAACCTTGAGCTTGTATCCCACCACACGAAACGGGGTCACTTATACGGAGATTAAAGTCAGTGATACGGGATACGGAATCTCTGCGGAAGCCTTGCCTCATGTTTTCGACCGTTACTATCAGGAAAGCGGCAAGCATCAGGCATCCGGCACAGGTATCGGACTGGCTTTAGTCCGAAATCTTGTAGAACTGCACGAAGGCGAAATCCGAGTGGAAAGCATACAGAACGAAGGAAGTACTTTCTATATCAGCTTATTAACAGACAATATCTACCCCAACGCTTTGCATGGAGACTCTACGAAGCAAACAGAGGAGGAAATGATATCAGAAGCTGTTCCGGAAGATTCTCAAAATACGGAACCGGAAACGAGCAAACCTATCCTGCTGATTGTAGAAGACAATGAAGATATACAGAAATACATCGCCGAATCTTTCTCTGACTCTTTCGAAGTAATCACAGGCAGCAACGGTGAGGAAGGGAAACAGCAGGCTCTCAACCGTATTCCCGATATTATAGTAAGCGATATCATGATGCCGGTAATGGATGGCATCACGCTATGCCGTCAACTAAAAGAGGATGTGCGTACCAGCCACATCCCTGTCATCCTGCTAACGGCCAAAGATTCATTGCAGGATAAAGAAGAAGGATACGAAGTGGGAGCGGATTCTTATCTGACCAAGCCTTTCAGTGCTTCACTGCTGCGAAGCCGCATCAACAATCTGCTTGATTCGAGAAAGAAACTGATTGCTCAATTCCAGCAGACCGGAACGAATCATAACCCCAATTCTCATTTGGATGAAAAGCGTTCCATAATCACCGAGGCGCTCAGCAAACTGGATAACGAATTCATTGAGAAAATCACGCAACTGGTTGAGGACAACCTTTCTTCGGAGAAGATCGATATCACTTATCTGTCCGACAAGATGTGTATGAGCGGCTCTACGCTCTACCGGAAAATGAAAGCACTGACCGGACTTTCTACAAACGAGTACATCCGGAAAGTAAAAATGCAGAATGCGGAACGGTTACTCCTCGAAGGAAAATATAATTATCTCGGAAATAGCCTATAAAGTAGGAATGAACAGTACAGGCTATTTCCGCCAATGCTTTAAAGAAGAATTCGGTGTCTCACCCTCAGATTATCTGAAGCAGTTCACCTCCCCAACTCCTCCACCATCGTCTTAAACAACGATCTGCTGTCATTCAGCGGCATATCCGTAGCCAAGTCCCAGCTCATCATTCCTTTGAGCTGCTGGTCCATCGCATAACGTGTCTTGGCACGGATATTATTTTGCCCGTCAAAGACATACACGTCTCCCTTATAGGTTACTTCGTTTTGTGCCGGCCCCGTAATCAGCCCGTCCTGCACAAAACTGAAGTAAGCCTCAGTCTTCTTTGAGCCATCTTTTGTCACGCCATAGAAAGGAACGCCTGCCACCAGCTTTTCCTTTGGAATGCCATAAGCCAACGCCATCTGTATATCCGAACAGTATTTCTCCATCGGGAAGCGAACCGGCGAAGGACCGTAACACTGATAAGAAATGAAATCGACCGCAGCAATCGCCTCTTTACTAATCTTATAACACACAGGATGCAGGGATACGCTGAACACATATTTATCTCCCAATACCTCTCTCATCTTCAGAATAGCCAGACTGTAATCTTCATACTCTTTTTCAGTCTCCGCCCATTCAAAATCCAGATCGATGCCATCGAGCTTATTCTTTTCCAGTATCTTCTTTATGTTTTTGGCAAATGCAACACGGGCCGCCTCATCTGCAACCATCGCTTTCCACTCGCCACTGGCAGCGCCCAGACGAAGTTTTGTCTTTGTTCCTTTCACATCCGCACGGACAGACTTTATCAATTCCTCCCAACTAGTCACTCCTTTCCCATTCTCAAAGATACGGGGATTCTCAAACGAAAGCGACCCATCTTTATTGGGACGGACGTTCAGAAAAATCAGATCATCACTCGCCCTTAAACTCTCGGCAGAAATACGTCCGCGATTGTAGAAATTACCCCGTACATACGAACTAATGAAGCAGTTTTGTTGCGCATACAACGATAATCCGACAAACAAGAGAAGGAAAAATACAATTTTTTTTCTTGGTAGTAGCATAATAATTGATAATTAATGGGTTTTGATCGCAAAAGTAGGTACAGGCAAAGAAAACAAATGTTCAAAAATCACTATAATACTTCCAAAAATCAACATAAAGTTTCTTATTGAGAGATGTAAAACAAAAACATCCTTTTAAAAAGGGAATTAAGTGTTTTACCGGAATCAATTACATTAAATCGCAAAAGTTTTCCGGATTATAATACAAAGTGAATAACAATCACTATCTTTAGGCATAAAATCAGTTCATATGATCATTTATCTACATGAAAGCAACCGTCTAACTTAGACTGACTTTTGAAGAAATGCAACATCTATACGTATATGAATAAACTCGTACTTACCGGTCTGCTGGCAGCCGGAGCCATGACACATCTGCAAGGCGCTCAACCTGCCGGACAACGCCCCAACATCCTTTTTATCCTGAGTGACGACCACACCTCCCAAGCCTGGGGCATCTATGGCGGAGTACTGGCAGAATATGCCCACAACGCCAACATCCGCCGGCTGGCAAAAGAAGGGGTAGTGCTCGACAACTGTTTCTGCACCAACTCTATCTCAGCACCCAGCCGTGCCAGTATCCTCACCGGCCTATACAGTCACCGGAACAGACTGTACACCCTTGCGGACTCACTGGACACCTCCATCCCCACCCTTGCCACCCTGCTACAAGCCAACGGATACCACACCGGACTCGTCGGCAAATGGCATATCCAGTCGCAACCGCAAGGATTCGACTACTACTCCATCTTCTACGATCAAGGCGAATACCGTGACCCGACCTTCATAGAGAGCACCGACCCGTGGCCGGGCAACCGCCGGTTCGGCGAACGGGTGCTTGGCTTCTCCACCGACCTCGTCACCGAAAAAGCCATCCGATGGATGAAACAGCAGGACGGCAACCAGCCCTTCCTGATGTGCTGCCATTTCAAAGCAACGCACGAACCCTACGACTACCCGATACGCATGGAACATCTCTACGACGACGTCACCTTCCCCGAACCCGAAAACCTGCTGGACTGGGGACCGGAAACCAACGGCCGTTCTTTCAAAGGACAGACACTGGAAGAGCTGGAACGTCGCTGGCGCATCGCATCACAGGACCCCGACAAGTGGTGGTGCCGCTACCCCGGACTGCCGTTCAGCACCGAAGGGATGCAACGGACGGCCGCCAGACGTGCTTCCTACCAAAAGTTTATCCGTGACTACCTCCGTTGCGGCGCTACCGTCGACGACAACATCGGCAAACTCCTGAAAGCTCTGGACGAAATGAATATCGCCGACAATACCATCGTCATCTACGTCTCCGACCAAGGATATTTCCTAGGCGAACACGGCTTCTTCGACAAACGGATGTTTTATGAAGAATCGGCTCGTATGCCTTTCGTTATCCGTTATCCGAAGAAGGTACCCGCAGGAAAACGTCTGGACGATCTGATACTGAATGTCGATTTCGCACCGACGCTGGCAGAATTTGCCGGAGTAAAGATGGAGAATGTGCAAGGAGACAGCTTCGTCAGCAACCTGGAAGGCAACACGCCGACCGACTGGCGAAAAGAAATCTACTATCGCTACTGGACCAATCATGCTATTCGTCCCGCGCACTTCGCCATCCGGTCAGACCGTTACAAGCTGATCTTCTATTATGCCCGAAATCTAGACATGACTGATACGGAGAACTTTGACTTTACTCCGTCATGGGACTTCTATGACTTGCAGAATGATCCGCACGAGAATCATAATGCATACAACGATCCGAAATATGCACCTGTCATCAAACAGATGAAGAAGGACTTATTGAGACTTCGCAAAGAAACCGGAGATACGGACGAGAAATATCCGGAAATGCAGGAACTGCTTGAAAAATACTATAATAAGTAAGTGACCGGTACGGAAACTGAACTGTCGCATTTATAAATTGAACTTAGGTTCAGCAAGTGCTACAAGTGAAAAAGATAGCAGTTTTGCCCTCACGCTCTCACTATTCGTATGTATCCCTTTATTCATCGGCATTTCAAGCATTGCAGCAAGTATGGTGGCAGAGTGAGAGCAAGGGTTTGCCCTCACTTTGCCACCACGGCATATAGGTCGTTTATCCTACATTATACTTTGATTTACTGGGTATTAACATCTGACGCGTCAGCTATTAACGATTGTCATGTCAGCTATTAATAATTGAGAAATCAGGTATTAACAGCTGAGAAGTCATCCATTATTGACTGAAAAATGAAATAATACCTTTCGAACGGACAGGTCAATCAGAGCAACTTATGCGGTCAAGTGAGTTGAATCGAGCTGTCATATGAACGAAATCGACAGTTGTTCCAAGAAGTTTCATTACTTGAAACAGTTTGTTTCATGCCTTGAAACACTTGGTTTCAACAGGTGGAACTAATGATGAAACTACTTGTTCTGAATATATCATGTAAAGGGATGAAGAAAATGCTGCAGATGGCAGATAAAAATGTATTAATGTATTAAAGAACGCCATTCAGGAGTCCGTGAAACTTCAAAGTTGTGCAAACAAAACCAATAAAGACAATCATATCCCCGTTTCTGCTAAAACATAATGGAAGAAAGAATTTTATTTTCACAAAAAACGACTATCTTTGTCCCTGTAGACAACGATTCACGGATAAAACCCATGTCAAAAGACTCACTTTGTGCTCAACATACAGATTGCTCAGGATGCCCCAAAGCGATGGAAAGTACTCTTATTCACAGAAATCTGCTCAGAGGGCAGCATATTCCGAAGGATAAGTGCACGCAAAACTGCATGCTCTTTATGATCGAGGGCGAATTGCTGATCAACAGTGACGAACATCCCGGAACGACACTACACGAGAAACAGTTTATCCTGCAAGCCATCGGCTCAAAATACGAGATACTGGCACTGACGGACGTATCATACATCCTTTTCTGGTTCAACGAACTGCCGTTGCTATGCGAAAACCGCTACCGTGAAATCATCGACCAGGCAGAAGGCCCGCTGACCTACACCCCAATGGTGATGAACCCGCGCCTGTTCTATCTCATCAACGACGTAGCCGCATACCTTGACGAATCGACACCCGCCTGCGGCAAATATATCGACCTGAAATGTCAGGAGATGGTGTATATGATCACCAATTACTATCCCCTGCCCCAGTTGAGGGCTTTCTTCTACCCGATCAGCACCTATACGGAAAGTTTCCAATACTTTGTCATGCAGAATTACAGCAAAGCGAAGAACGTCGAAGAATTCGCACATCTGGGAGGCTATAACACCACCACCTTCCGCCGTCTCTTCCGAAACTTATACGGCGTGCCCGTCTACGAATGGATGCTGGAGAAAAAACGGGAAGGCATCCTCGAAGACCTACAGCACTCTAATATGCGGATTACAGAGATTTGCAACCGGTATGGTTTCGACTCGCTGTCCCACCTTGCACACTTCTGCAAAGACTCCTTCGGAGACACCCCGCGCGCCTTGCGCAAGAAAGCGGCCAATGGCGAAAAAATCGGAAAGATCACCGATTAAGGAATTATTTCTTTAATTCTTTGGTCAATCAATCTATTTCCCCTATTTTTGCAGTCTGTAAGAGGTGTAAAACGTCGAAATTTTAGTTCTAACAATTAAATAATTTAAATTCAATCATTTATGTGGTTAAGTAATTCATCTGTAGGAAGGAAAGTGGTGATGAGCGTTACCGGTATCGCCCTTGTCCTGTTTCTAACATTTCACATGGCGATGAACTTAGTTGCAATCATCTCGGCTGATGGTTACAACATGATTTGTGAATTCCTTGGAGCAAACTGGTATGCGCTGGTAGCTACCGCAGCACTGGCTGCTCTTTTCATTATTCACATCATCTACGCGTTCTGGCTGACAATGCAGAATCGCACAGCGCGCGGTAGCGAACGCTATGCAGTGGTCGACAAACCGAAAACTGTAGAGTGGGCTTCTCAAAACATGTTGGTGTTAGGCATTATCGTTATCGTAGGCCTCGGTTTGCACCTCTTCAACTTCTGGGCAAAAATGCAGTTGCCGGAACTGATGCACAACCTGGACATGCACGCTGATACACTGACGCTGGCTTATGCGGCAAACGGTGCATATCACATCCAGCAGACATTCTCTTCTCCGGTTTATGTAGTGCTCTACATCATTTGGCTGTTTGCTCTGTGGTTCCACCTGACTCACGGTTTCTGGAGCTCCATGCAATCACTGGGATGGAACAACAAGGTATGGATCAATCGTTGGAAATGTATTTCTAACATCTATTCTACGATTGTAGTACTCGGTTTCGCACTCGTAGTAGTGGTATTCTTCGTGAAATCACTCCTTTGTGGCGGTGCTTGCTAAATAGTAAATTGTAAATGATTAAATTGTAAATAATATTATGATCAAGATAGATTCAAAAATTCCAGAAGGCCCGGTGGCTGAGAAATGGACCAACTATAAAGCTCACCAGAAATTGGTGAACCCCGCTAATAAACGCCGTTTGGATATCATCGTTGTGGGTACGGGTCTGGCAGGTGCTTCTGCTGCTGCATCCCTCGGTGAAATGGGTTTCAGAGTATTCAACTTCTGTATTCAGGACTCTCCGCGCCGTGCACACTCTATCGCTGCACAGGGTGGTATCAATGCTGCAAAGAATTATCAGAATGATGGTGACTCCGTTTACCGTCTGTTTTACGATACAGTAAAAGGTGGTGACTATCGTGCACGTGAAGCCAACGTTTACCGTCTGGCCGAAGTGTCCAACGCTATCATCGACCAATGCGTGGCACAAGGTGTTCCTTTCGCACGCGAATACGGCGGTACACTGGACAACCGTTCTTTCGGTGGTGCACAGGTATCACGTACATTCTACGCTAAAGGCCAGACCGGTCAGCAACTCTTGCTGGGTGCTTACTCCGCACTGAGCCGTCAGGTAAACGTAGGTACGGTGAAGTTGTTCACCCGTTATGAAATGCAGGACGTTGTAATCATCGACGGACGTGCTCGCGGTATCATCGCCAAGAACTTAATCACCGGCGAACTGGAACGTTTCGCTGCTCACGCCGTAGTAATCGCTACCGGTGGTTACGGTAACGCTTACTTCCTGTCTACCAACGCTATGGGTTGTAACTGTACAGCTGCTATCTCTTGCTACCGCAAGGGTGCTGTATTCGCAAACCCCGCATACGTTCAGATTCACCCGACTTGTATCCCGGTACACGGTGACAAGCAGTCCAAACTGACTCTGATGTCCGAATCTCTGCGTAACGACGGCCGTATCTGGGTTCCGAAGAAGAAAGAAGACGCTATCAAATTGCAGAAAGGCGAGATCAAGGGAAGCGATATTCCTGAAGAAGACCGCGACTACTACCTGGAACGCCGTTATCCGGCATTCGGTAACCTGGTTCCGCGTGACGTTGCCAGCCGTGCAGCTAAAGAACGTTGCGACGCCGGTTTCGGTGTGAACAACACAGGTCTGGCCGTGTTCCTCGATTTCTCTGAAGCTATCAACCGCCTGGGCATCGATGTAGTGCTTCAGCGTTATGGTAACCTCTTCGATATGTATGAAGAAATCACTGACGTTAATCCGGGCGAACTGGCAAAAGAAATCAGTGGTGTGAAATATTATAATCCGATGATGATTTATCCGGCTATCCACTACACAATGGGTGGTATCTGGGTAGACTACGAACTGCAGACTACCATCAAGGGTCTGTTCGCTATCGGTGAATGTAACTTCTCCGACCACGGTGCAAACCGCCTCGGTGCTTCCGCATTGATGCAAGGTCTGGCCGACGGTTACTTCGTATTGCCTTACACTATCCAGAACTATCTGGCAGATCAGATTACTGTTCCTCGTTTCTCTACCGATCTTCCCGAATTTGCCGAAGCAGAAAAGGCTGTTCAGGCTAAGATTGACAAGTTCATGAGCATCCAGGGTAAAGAATCAGTTGATTCTATCCACAAGAAACTGGGTCACATCATGTGGGAATACGTAGGTATGGGACGTACGGCAGAAGGCCTGAAGAAAGGTATCGCCGAACTGAAAGCAGTCCGCAAGGAATTCGAAACCAATCTGTTTATCCCCGGTTCTAAGGAGGGTATGAACGTTGAGCTCGACAAGGCTATCCGTCTGTATGACTTCATCACTATGGGCGAGCTCGTTGCTTACGACGCATTGAACCGTAACGAAAGTTGTGGTGGTCACTTCCGTGAAGAATACCAGACTGAAGAAGGAGAAGCAAAACGTGATGACGAAAACTTCTTCTACGTAGCTTGCTGGGAATATCAGGGTGACGATGAAAAGGCTCCTGTATTGATCAAAGAACCGCTGGTATACGAAGCTATCAAGGTTCAGACCCGTAACTACAAGAGCTAATCGGTGAAGTTAAACATTTAAAAGAATTAGACGAAAATGGATAAAAATATATCATTTACACTGAAGGTATGGCGTCAAGCAGGCCCGAAGGCTAAAGGCGCTTTTGAAACCTACCAAATGAAAGATATCCCCGGTGATACTTCCTTCCTCGAAATGCTGGATATTCTGAACGAACAGCTGATCAGCGAAAGAAAAGAACCGGTTGTATTCGACCACGACTGCCGCGAAGGTATCTGCGGTATGTGTTCTCTTTACATCAACGGACATCCGCACGGTCCTGCAACAGGTGCTACTACTTGCCAGATTTACATGCGTCGTTTCAACGATGGTGACACCATCACTGTTGAGCCTTGGCGTTCGGCCGGTTTCCCTGTCATCAAGGACTTGATGGTAGACCGTACTGCTTATGACAAGATCATGCAGGCTGGTGGTTATGTAAGCGTTCGTACAGGCGCTCCGCAGGATGCCAACGCTATCCTGATCCCGAAGCCCATCGCTGACGAAGCTATGGATGCCGCTTCTTGTATCGGTTGCGGTGCTTGTGTAGCTGCATGTAAGAATGGTTCTGCAATGTTGTTCGTTTCTGCAAAGGTCAGCCAGTTGAACTTGCTTCCGCAAGGTAAACCGGAAGCTCTGCGCCGTGCGAAAGCTATGTTGTCTAAGATGGATGAACTCGGATTCGGTAACTGTACCAACACCCGCGCTTGCGAGGCTGAATGTCCGAAGAACATCTCTATCAGCAACATCGCCCGCCTGAACCGCGACTTCATCATCGCTAAACTGAAAGACTAAGCGTGAGCTTGATTTGATTAATAGCATAAATCCCCGTCGGCGTTAGCTGGCGGGGGGATTTTCTTTTACTCATTAGCAAAAGTATAATAAAACGACTCAGTTAAGTTCATAGTAAAGTTTGTATAAACGCAAATCGCGTCTCATAATCATCCTCAGAGATAGATAAAGCAAGATAACTATCTGACATGATCCACCCATTGAGTTCTTCTTTATATTCAAAATTACTGTTACAGTAATGAATGTAACGTGCGATATTTGCTACGTCATTAAAATAAAGAATGGACTTATTGCATTTATCATGTTCTAAAGCACAGACTAAGACAACATCATCTATTTTAATTTCAATGCCTTTACTTACCTCCTCCTTATACAAGTACTCATATATACACATCTCTTTTTTTAAAGAATAATTTTTTTTGAATGTGACTGCTCGTATTATTTAATACGCTTCTACCTATATATAGTAGGTTGTCAAAGTTTGAATGCAAATTAAGTGTATCCATCTCATCATTTTTTTTATTGTTATTACTCAACTGAATATTCCATTAGCATTATTATATCTCACCATACAATCATATATGATTGCGGATATGCAAATATAAATACTTTCCTTTGAAAACAATCATATATGACAGAGATTATGCTTGATAAACAGGAAACTTTAAATGAGATAGGTACTAAAATTAGAAAATTACGGGAAAGTAAGAATCTATCTATCCAAGAATTCGCAGATAAACTTGAAATGGAGTACAACAACGTTATTCGAATAGAGAAAGGGAGAACTAATTTCACTATTGGTACTCTTGTGAAAATAGCCAATTCCCTAGAAGTAAATTTAAAGGATATAGTATAGCAATTTGAGATGCAAGGATTATACAACTCCTTAGAACGCTAACCTAAGGAGCTGTATATATGAAGCATAACTATTATCAACTGAACTTCATATATTGACTGAAATGTCTATGCAATTACATTTAAAACAATTTGCGGATAAGACATCAATACTCTTGCAAACCAAAATCAATGCCAATCAAAAGTAAACAAAAGGTTTCGACTCATTTCCTTGTTTATCCACCGGATAAAGAGCTCCTTCCTTCTCTAATTGAGCAGACATTTCCTGAATCATCTCCCTGCATTTATCCGGATGTGCGGAAGAAAGTTCATTTCTTTCTTCCGGATCGTCTTTCAGATTGTAAAGCAAGGCTTTGGGTTGTTTCGGAGTCTCGGGAAGATAATAATAAATCAGTTTCCAGTCGCCCATGCGATAGGTGGTGAAGTAGCTGCCGCGGTGTGCGTGAGGGAAGTGCATCAGGAAAGACTCGGGACGCTTCTTGTCCACCTTACCGCTCAGTTGCTTTTTCAGATCGAATCCGTCTATCACGTAGTTTTGGGGAACTTCGCATCCTGCCACAGACAGAACCGTCGGATAGATATCCATGATTGTACCCAACTGTGTCTGCATACTTCCTACTTCAATAGGCAAGTTCTTCTGTACTTTGCTCTTCTTCTCAGGCTTTGCCCAAGCTGCGATGAAAGGAACACGCATACCACCTTCAAACTCCGTCCCCTTTTTACCTCTCAGCGGAGCGGAAGAACCATAGCCACGTTCATCTCCCAATGGAGCATCACCACCGTTATCTCCTAAAAAGAGAATCAGCGTATTTTCGGCAATTTCCAGCTTTTCGAGTTGGTCCATGATGTCGCCTAATGATTTATCCATGCCTTCTATCAATGTAGCAAAAGCTCTTGCCTGCTCGTTCTTATCCGGGTCGGTGTAGCGTGACAAGAAACGTTTGTCTGCCTGGAAAGGTGAATGAACTGCGTAATGGGCCATATTCAGATAGAAAGGTCGTTTTTCTTCTACGGCTTTGGTGATCTCCCCGATTCGCTTCTATAGTCAGCGCTTCACTCAGGAAGGTATCTGTACCGTGATATTTCTCCAGGTCAGGAACTGCTCTAATCTTCTGTCCCTTGATATGCCCGTATCCCCAATTCGCCATAATAGCTGCCGGGATGTCCAATGCCGGAACCTGCGATATTTACATCAAAGCCGATATTCAGCGGATTCTCTCCTTCGCTTCCCATACAGCCGAAATGTGCCTTTCCTACATGAATAGTTTTATATCCGGCTTGTTGCAGGACTCTCGGCATGGTAGGCATATCTTTTCTGAGACCTTTCCAGTTCCATTGGGGCGGTCCGAAAGGATTCCGATTGTTGCTCTCAGCATTAATCCAGTTAGTGACTCCATGCCTCGGTCGCATTCTGTCCGGTCATGATGGAAGCTCTGGAAGGGGAACTCACGCTCTGTGCGTAAAAAGTAGAAAAACAAATACCCTGTTTAGCCAGTCTCTCCATATTCGGGGTATGATACCAGTCATTCAGCGGATGACGCACCGGCTGACCACTCTCATCTGCGATAAAAGGAACCGACGTATCCATAAGTCCCATGTCATCTACAAGGAAGACAATAATATTCGGGCGTTCCTGAGCCACTCCGCAAACGGAAGATGCCAAACCACCCAATACACAAAATTCCTTAAAAGCTCGTTTTGTTCTCATTACATAGTATTTATGATTTATATCCTAGTTATTGTACGTGCCATAATAGATTTCAAACTCAGACTCTCTTCTGATTACACAAAAAGAGTATTAGAAAAATATCCTATTATCTTTCATTCATTCAGCATAATCTATCATGTTATTATTCTGCTTTGAAACCTGATTTTAATTCGTTGAAATAAAAAGTTTAGAATTTCCGTATCCGCCTTATCATGGCTTTATTTGAAGTGATCTGACTTTATAATAAAGATGTATTAGACTGGTTTTAAAGGAAACAGCTAGCAATATACAACAAATGTACTACGCCCACAAAGAAAAAAATAGTTTTTGACTTTCTCTCTGAAAAATTATCAGATGGCCTTTTTGTTTGTTCTTAGCATGCGTGGAGAAGCACCAAAGAATTTCTTACAGAAATTGGAGAAGTGAGGCAGAGACTCAAAACCGTATTTATAGCATATTTCGGAGATACTGTACTCAGAGTTATTCAAGTCATCCAAAATACCTTCCTTACGTCGCGCCTGCATCCATTCGTATACCGGTTCGTGGAATACATTATTGAAGATACGCCGCAAGGTGCTGACGGTATAACCTCCCAGTTGAGCCAGTTCTTCTACCGTTTTTACTTTCTTATAGTTCTGAAGGATGAAGTATTCAAAAGTGGTGGTGTATTTCGAGAGTGGATGTACCAAGCTTGCCAAATCATAGTCTGAATAATAGTAGCCCAATACAAATGCCAGTTCCTTGCGCTTTAACGACAGCAAGTCCCGACAAACTTTACTTTCACTCAAATAGGATTTAGAGCCATCCAAAAAAGTATTTCAATTCAGGGATTATCTTTAAAGGAGAATAGATAAGCGGAGAAGGTACATCCTTCATAATATGATTGAAACGGAAGTCACAGAATAGTTCCGGCTGAATGAAACGATAATAAATACATTCGCACTCAGTCATGGCAAGCATCTCGTATTTTGAACCAATAGCCTGAAGAATAAATTCACCTGCTTTCAACATCGTACCTGCATACTCCTGACTATTAACCAAGAGCTCTCCCTTTATCAAAAAAAGGATGAAATTATCTTCACACTTCCGGGCTGGTTGATGGTAGCCCCTTGTATGGGTAGTGTGAATGATAGCATTGTCTACGGCTTTCGGGCAGTTCTGACAATCCCAAGTACCTTGACAGATAGATGACATATATTTGTGTTGGCGTTTGATTTGTTCCTGTTTGCAACAAAAAATATATGAAATCTTTTACATGGCAATAGAAAAGGGAGGAAAAGTGAAAAAGAGGTTATTTTTACATTTTTTTTTTTGTAATATAAAAAGGAGAGTATTTTTACTTTTAAAAAAAGCTATTCACTATTTTATATTATCAAAAATTCCTAAATATAAATTTTACACTAGATTTTGACTTTCAAACATAACTAGAATTAATTTAAAATTAGGGGACTATCTGAAATATCATCAGATAAAGTCCCCGGAATATTTTATTTTCAAATAATCAAAACAGACATTTGTTTCTTAATAAATACGTCCAAATTATTTATTTACATCAGTATTTACATCTGTTTTTTCTGACCATGAAGTGTCATCAGAAGACCCTGTCAAATTTATAGCATCACCATTTAAAGATAATACATAAGCTGTTTTTAGAACCAGCTTCCCAGTTCCCTGTCAATTTTTACCGTAACAGGTTCACTCGCACTATGAACTTCAAGGCCACCCTTTTCTGCACTATATGTTACTTTAACTTCTACCCGGCTAAGGATTGGGGCATAAGAATCATTACCTGTGTTAAGGCATCATTTAAAATTGTGGCTTCTGCTTCTCCTATAACTTTCTGATCATTTAATGTGATTGCATAATTTCCAGTAGAAGCGTTATCCTCTACAGCCCACTGTCCAATAGATGTATCAGGATCACCCCCATATGTGAAAGTACCTTCTGTTCTTACCTTATTTAGTTCAATCTTAGAAACTGTATATGTAAGGTCTGCGTCATTACCTTTCAATTTAAAGTAAACTTGAGCCAATGCATGCTTAAAATTCAAATTAACAGAAGGATTATTGTTTTCTTTACTTTTATTAGCTTGCTGTGCTACTAGTAAGTCTTCTTGCTTATTAACATCCGTTAACACAGTATATTTTTTAAAGTAGGAAACTTACCGTCTTCTTTTAGCATTTTTACGTTGCAGTAGCCACTCCTCCATATCCAAAGAAAGTAACCTTACCAGATGTCGGCCAATAATAACGCCCTGATGTAGTCCAGCCTCCATCTTCACCTTTAGTATATTCAGCACTAGACATTATAGTAGATGTAACAACTCCGTAAAATTCGTTTCACCATGAGAATACCCATAGGCTGTAAATTTCTTAAAGTCCTTATTCTCTATTATAACGGCTCTTGTAGATTTACTTACAATAGTACTAAAATTTATCTCCGCATTCTGTGCTGGATTCTCAAATTCTTCATTCTGTGAGCAGCTTGTAATTGTTGCAACTGCTGCAATCGCCAATAATACCTTTTTCATAATCGTATTTTTTAAGTTTATAATATTGTTATATTTTGCTTATGCTTTATCTCAAATTACGGGCAAAGGCACCTCCTCCTCTTCCCCCAATCACCAACATCACCGCCAATACCACCATCACCACCAGACGAATTTTCCGGCTTATCAACCTTCACCTCATCATCATCAAGCGGTAACTCTATATCTTTAGAAGGCTCATCGTTGCCTCCCCCTTCACCACTCTCCGAATTAACAATCACATCCGTTATATCAACCTCTATCTTCTGTACCGTATTATCCACCTTCACAAATGCCAGCGTAAACTTTATAGCAAGACTTGCCCGACTCATCGCCCCTTCCGGTAACCCAAAAGCAGTAAAACTACCCGTTACTTCGCCCGAACACCCTTGCGCTTCAAAGTAGATAGGAGCATCGTTCATCATCCCGCAACATCTGCCCAAACAGTAACAACCCGCCATACCTTCCACACTGCCTACAATTGAAGAAACATATTCCAGCCCTTCCACCTTGATCTTGAAAGAATAGGTCTTTACCACTAATTTCGGTTTCCAATCCAGTAGAAGCTCTTCTTCACTGTTCGCTATATGTAAATCATTGATCTGCACTACGTATAAGGGATCAGGTCCCCATACCATTTTTTCCGTTCCCGGCTATTCCCAGACCATTGCAATAGCCTGTAAATGCTTCAATCGTCTCATAGGCTTCCTCTCCTCTGATCTGCACCGTTTCAGTGTCGTAGTTGTAAGCCACTACCGAGTAACGCCCCGGCGGCACCTTTACTTTTCCACCTCTTACTGAAAGGTATGTATCAATCTTTCTGCCTTCCGCACTCTTCGGATAAAAATCACCCGAACCCCTTCCGGCAACTTATCGGTAACACCGTTCCAATCTAACTTTATATCTACCCCGCTTACGGGATAATCATCCAATAGTTCGCGACGGCTACATCCGGTCAGCATCAGCAGCGAGGACAGAAGCACAAGAAGTATGTATCTTGTATCTTGCATAACGTCCTTATCTCCCTCTTTTTATCAGCCATACCAGAGAGACTTTCGCCTTGGTAGGACCTATAAAGTTATAACGTCCACTAGTTGTCCACACGATATCCCCCTCGTAAGGAGTATATTTCTTATATTCTGTTGTCAGATACCCGATGCCGAAGCTAAATTCGAGCGACAGATGGCGAGCCAGTTGCCGCGCATACCCGTAGGTCACTCCCGCAGCTCCGTAATAATCGCCCCGGTAACCGTCGCCCTTCCACTGGAAATCGTAAATTCCACCTTCAGCATAAAGCCCAACAAAATGGCCTGTCAACCGGTTGCGCTTCTGACGATTGCCCAACCAGCAACGTCCTTCCACTCCTCCCGAAAGAAGCTGATAACAGAAATCATGTTTACTGTTGAGCCACCACGGGCATTTGTATTCAGCATTTAAAGACCACCTTTTGCCTACCGGAATCTCTACTTCCAGATTTGGCGCCAACGCCAAATCGTACAACAGATTATTCTTCACTGCAAGCACCGTTTTACTTTCAACCGGCCCTTCTGCCTCCGACACTACCACCTCATCCTCATAAGCCATACTCTCTTTACTTTCTCCCTCCGGCTTATCAGGTTGATCGCTCGGAAGCGCCTCTTCCTGCTTTGAAACAAACAATCCGGAGACAGAAGATACCGGTTCAAAAGTATTCTTTTCCATTTCCGGAACCTCCCGGACAACCGTAATCTCAGCGCGTCTCAACTCAGGTAACACATTGCGGACAATGTATCGGTAAGCCATTCCCTGATTCAACTTCTGCAACAGTTCTTTTCGCTTCACAGTGTTATCCCGATGATAATCTATCAACATCAAGACTTCTTCCCGGTCCGGCAAGTCTGAATCCGACGCCACCAACTTACGAAGTTCAGACCAGTCTTCTCCTTCAGAAGTAAGTTTAATCTTTTCGACATCAACATACGGATAACGTTGCCTTAAGAACTCTCTCATCGAATTGTTTCTTCGGACAGATAATGCGGCATTGTAAACCGAATCTCCGTCAGGCGATACAAAAGTGACCACATTGAGCGCAGTGATATATCTTGAATTTATTTTTTCTTCAAGCAAAGAATCTAAAACATTAATTTCATGATTATTAGTTTTATAAATTAGTTTATAACTAAAATCAATATCTGTTTCTTCCTTATCGAAATATATCACCACCCGCCTGATAGTGTCACTCGCAACCGTGAGAACCGGAATCGCTGCATACACACTTTCTGATAAAGCAAGAAATGCCATGAGAATAACGCATGTATAGATTCCGTTTTTCATAATTGTTCGTTTCTGTGAACAAATATAGAAGTTAATAACTAAATAAAATCATACTACCGGAACAAAAAAACAGGCTTGGAAGGTTCTGTGAAACGATTGGAAGGAATTTGCAAGTTTTAAGAGTATGGATGGATAGAACAAGCGTAAAAAAAGCGAAACTCCAGAAGTTGAAAAGCTATTTTTCCACGATACTACACAGAAGTTATAAATGAAAAACATCTGCCATCTGCAACAAAAAATCGAAATAACTATTTAATCAACATTTGATTACAGCGTTGCAGATACCTGTTGCAGATAAGTGACAGATACCACCATCTGCAACAACGGTATAAACAGGAAGGCGCCGCTTATATCGGAAATGGAAGATAACCTCCTATTATCGGAGAAATGATTTCCGAAGCAGAAACGACAGTATCCAGGAAGGAAACGATAGTTCCCAAGGCGGGAAACGATAGTTCCCAAGGCAAGATACTGCAGTTCCCAAGGCGGGACACTGCAGTATCCAAGGCAGGAAACTGATCCCTTACTTATATGATTCAATTAACTTGACCGCACCAACTGTTCGATTAACCTGCTCTTCCAAGAAACAATAAATCATTTATCACTCAAAAACAGCGGAGTTATCAACTATTAAAGGATGATTTCTCATTTATTAATGTCTGATATACCAATCATTAATAGTTGACACCTCAGATATTAACATCCTGTAAATCAAAAGATAATATCAAACAAATGACAAACAATGATATATGGAAGAGTGAGAGCAAACGCTTGCTCTCATACCTGCCACCACACTTGCTACCATACCTGAAACTACGATGAATAAAGGAATACAGACCTTTCATTAGAGCATGAGAGCAAAACTACTATCAAATCACTGTGTGGCATGTTGAATTCAAGTTATCAATGCGATCCGACAGATTCCAGATTTTAATTTGAGTTTTATTGTTGTTATTACGACTACAAAGTTACATAAAAAAGCCTTTGTTAAGTCCTCAAGCCCTTCGAGCGTTAATTACAAATTAAATAATTGGAACACTGGCATATAAACAAAGGTTGCATCGTCAATGACTAACAAGTTTGTTACTAACAACTTTGTTAGTAACAAACTTGTTAGTTTATTAAAGAATCGCTATATTTGCAAGGTTCCAACAAAAAAGATAAGCATGGAAAAGCCATTTGTTTTTGGTGTAGCCACTTCCGGAGATAACTTCACCGATCGAGAGAAAGAAACCCAGCGTCTGCTCCTTAATTTCACACATGGTGTGAACACAATACTTATATCCCCAAGAAGATGGGGGAAAACATCGCTTGTGAAGAAAGTAGCCCAGCTAGCTCAAACAAAGACCAGAAAGATAGTCTATTTAGACATTTTCTCCTGTCGTACCGAAAGCGAATTCTATCGTCTTTTTTGCTACTTCTGTATTAAAACAAACTTCTTCCAAATGGGACGAGTGGGTTGAGAACACCAAACAATTTCTCGCACATATCAATCCCAAAATTTCCATTGGCACAGACCCTATGAACGACTTTTCTATCTCTTTTGAGTATAGCATGCAGGATAATGCCGGAAATGATATCTTGCAATTACCTGAAAAGATTGCGATAGAAAAAGGGATTCAAATAGTGATCTGCATTGACGAGTTCCAACAAATCTCAGATTTTGAGGATTCAAAAACATTTCAGAAAAAGCTACGTACGGTGTGGCAACTACAGCAGCATGTCTCATATTGCCTTTTTGGAAGTAAGAAACATCTGATGAATGAACTTTTCGAAAAAAAAAAGAATCTTCCATTCTACAAATTCGGAGATGCGATCTATCTCACCAAAACAGAGACTAAATATTGGATAGAATATATCTGCAAACGCTTTGAAAATACCGGGAAGCACATTTCACCCGAGCTTGCCAAAGAAATCTGTCGCCTTGTGGACAATCACTCTTCCTACGTACAACAACTTGCCTGGTTGCTTTGGATACGCACCACCGATATAGCAACAGAGGAACAGCTGACTCATGCTCTGGAAGATTTACTAGACCAAAACAATATTCTTTTTCAAAGCGAAACTGAAAATCTCTCCGCTTATCAGATGAATTTCCTAAAAGCGGTCATCGATGGGATACACTCTAAATTTAGCAGTAAGGAGATCATTCTAAAATATAACCTCGGAACCTCTGCCAATATCGTTCGGCTGAAGAGTGCATTACTACAAAAAGAACTAATAGAAACAGACGGAAAAGAAATCATTCTGGCTGATCCTGTATTTGGTGTATGGTTTAAAAAGAAGTATCATGCTGATATAAAAACAAATGATTGATTAACTCTTTCCAAAAGCAAAAATCTTCTATCGTTTGGGTATAGTCCTCTCCCATACTTTTACGATATTCAATAATGAAAGCCGAGTATATTTTTGGAAAGATTCTCAAAGTCATTCATCTTTTTATAGCATCTGACACTATACATCAATGCTTTCTCATTCAACGGATCTCTATTCAGAATAATGAAACAGATGCGCAACACATAACGATATTCATTATGCTGATAATAAACCGGCAAATCCTTAGGAAGCAATGAAAGAATAGTGTCTTCCGAACGTTGCTTATACTTATCGAACAATGAATGCTCGATATTCTCCAGCAACTTTCCTCTTTCCCATATTGGCAGGAAGTATTCACACGACTGGGGATGCGTAGCCAAATGTATATGCAAATTGAAATAATCGCAAAAACAGATAGCATCTTCTATTTCTATTTTAAAAACACCTTTGTCATAGACCAATCTAATACCATCGAGTTCCAATAGTGTCTTACGCAAATTACTGATAGTAACTCCCTTCAGATTTTTTTGGCTTTATCTTCTTCCTTGTCCGGCCAGAATATCTCATTCAAAGAAGATGAACTTACCCCCTTCCCCTTCTTTAATGCTATTCAACAGAATATATAAAAAAGATATACTTCAGCTTCTTACTGAATAAATGAGTTACATCACGCCCGTCCCGGTTATAAACAGTAAACATACCATATATATAGATCCGGTTGGCTTCTTTTTTATCATTCGTACGAATCTTCGTTTCCGAAGTGAGTAGCGAGTTCATCGGGGCCGTTGCAGAATGACCACCGGACGAAAATGTGACAGGACGACTTTGAACAACTTCCTTTTGAGTCTTCCTCCTCTTACGAAAGCCAAACATCCAAATACTCAATGCCGCTATACACAGAACTGCAAATAGCAATATCAATTTTGACCATCCAATGCTTTTCTCACCCGAAACATAATATTCCATCTCTGCCTTACTCACAGGAGGTGCAGATAAAGTATAAATGGTAGCTCTTACCTTTTAGCCTGCTCATTGCATTCTTGCGCTACACAATAGTACTCTTTTTAATGTCGGATTATAATATAAAGATACGGTAGAAATAATCGATCCGGAAACAAACGGAATAGAATCTCCCAATGCTTCCATATTACCATCCTCTATGGATATTCTGTACAACTGCAAACTGGACGTTTTTATGTACTCTGCATAGCGAATCACATAAAGATACTTTCCGTCTTCGGATAAAATCATCTGCTCGGAAGGTACACGCTTCTCTTCCACAGGATGGCTCCAGTATCGTTTTATGATACGACGTTCCAAATCAATACCATACAAATCATTATAATAATTATGCCCAATGCTCTGGTCGCCGGATTCATTGCCTACCCCGCCATATATATACAAATAGTTGCCTTGTGCAGAAGAGGTCATTGAAGAGAAAAAGCGGGGAGTTATATTGTCTCCTTTAAATTGCAAAGTATCCCACCGGTCTACTCCTTCATTGTAGACCAAAAAACTTATTACTATATAATCTATTTCCGAATCCTCCAAATACTATATAACGATGATTCTTATTGTCCCAAAAACCATTATGATGATGTAACTGGACTTTAGAGTATGCTCTTCCTATAGGCTCCCATTGCAGCGTGGACAAATCCAGAGACGATATGGTGATACTGTCAACAGGCAGGTTGTTTATCTCATAAGCATACATTTGATTGGCCGATTCATTAATAAAATTAGTTCCCAAGAGCATTTTTACCGGCATCCTACTCGCATATGGTCTTCGCAGCATTCGCTTTTTTGCAGTCTGATAGGTAAATAACGAATCGGGACTGATAAATTGTATTTCCTGCTCTTTACAGTTAAACTTTGATCCCACACATTGAGAAACAATGAAAGAAATATCTTTCCTCCAATGATAAGAATCTCCTATTAACCAATAAGGATTCTCTACCCATCCCAGTATTTTACCGTCACTACTGTGCACCTCATGTCCTTGGCTCTCATTCAAATCAAAAGAATAGTTCTGCCTTTCACCGGATACTTTCAGATTACGGATAGCAAATGCCGGCAAATCCACCAGATGTTCCCTACGTCCGAAAATAAGTACAGGAGACGTTTGATTGGACGGAGCAACAGAATTTGCTCCATATTCTCTCTTGCCGGCAATCATCAACAGACTTTCACCCTTCAGAAGATCAATTCTTAATTTTACAGGCAACCATTGTGAGATAACAGAGTCATTAGGCACAGTGACTGAAATATGATTAACCTTTCCTTCGGTATTAAATTTAAAAAACACTATTCTTTTCACTTACATAGGTATATGTCAGACTGTATGCCTCATCACTTATCGGATTGAGCATATGAAACAGATACCCGAAAGTTTCACTCTGAGATATTCTTAATTCAAACTCTATATCGATAAAATTAGAGAAAACCGGAGTTTGTTTTTTCGAGAAAATAGTATAGGAAGTCCGTTGTTCAATAGGTACTTTATTTCCAAAAAACTGCAGACCTTGAGCGCTTAAATGAGGTGTTGCAATTAGTATAGCTATCAATTCGATAATTAGATATTTATATTTTGCACTATCAATCATACTATTAAGACTTACGTTCACGGTGGTAAAGATACTGCTTAAAATCATAATGCCATCGTTTTGCCACCAGAAATAAATAGTAGGATTAAAAAAAGGTCCGGTTAATTAACCCGATTTTAATTCTGCAATTAATAATGCTTTATTTAATTTGCATGCAATTAATCTTAAAAGATAAAAATACCTCATGAAGACCAACAATCGTATAAAATGGATGATTAGTTTATCCTTCATTTTATTTATCCCAAGATACAAACATTGCTCAAAATGCCGGGCAAGCCCCCAAACGAACTATGCTCAAATGGTTGATACACGCATAGGAAGCAAAGGAAATGGATTAAGCTGCGGATTTACCTATATTGGTGCCAGCTATCCGTTTGGAATGATGCAATTCACACCTTCTTTCTTTTCACCGCAGAAAGGCATCGTAGTCAATCAGATGTCCGGTTCCGGATGTCCGCATATGGGCAATTTTCCGGTATTGCCTATCAGTGGGAAAGTGACAAAGTCTCCTAAAAATATGGAAGATTTTCCGACCTATAAAGAAATAAGAGAAGCAACAGCCGGATGTTTATCTCTACAAATGAAAGATGATATTATCTGCGACGTTACTGTTTCAAAACGCAGCGGAATAGCCCGGTTCATATTTCCTGCTGATAAAAAAAGAAGGTACCGTATTGATTGGGGCAGGAGTCAGTTCCACAACCCTTTCTAACGCTTATATCAAAATAACTTCACCTTCTTCCTGTGAAGGATATGCGGAAGGCGGAGATTTCTGCGGTTATAAAACTGATTACCGGATATTTTTTGCCGCTGAGTTTAATCACAAGGCAAAAGAATATGGAACCTGGAAAGGAAATAGCATCAGAGAAGACAGAAAACAAATCGGAGGAGCCCAGTCCGGTGGATATTTTACCTTTTGATACGGAACAGAGTGCTTCGGTTGAATATAAAATCGCCATATCGTACGTTTCGGTTGAGAATGCCAAAGAAAATCTGCGGATGGATAACGAGAACCGTAATTACCAACAAGTACTTTCGGATACACGACACGAGTGGAACAAGCAACTGGGAAAAATAGAAGTTCATTCGGATAATCCTGATAAGCTAACCCAATTCTACACTCACTGGTATCATACACTCATCCATCCCAATATATTCAATGATATAAATGGAGAATATATAGGAGCCGATTTTGCTGTTCATAAGGTGACATTCGGAAGAGAATACTATACTACTTTCAGCGGATGGGATACGTATCGTACCCAATGTCAGCTGTTGGCCATGTTCTATCCTCAAGAAGCCTCCGACATGATGCAATCTGCCATAGATTTTGCCGAGCAAGCCGGAGGCTATGGACGATGGATCGCCGCTAATATAGAAACCGGCGTAATGCATGGTGACCCGATGCCTATCATCATTGCCAATACGTATGCATTTGGCGCACAGAACTTCGATATTCAAACGGCTTATAAGCACATGAAACGTGGCGCCTGTACTCCAGGGACTTACTCACAGAATGTAGAAGTACGTCCCGGACTATCTAATTATATAGAAAAGGGGATAGAAAACGCCTCCTTATGTCTTGAATATGTATCCTCAGACTATGCTATAGGGCAGTTTGCTCTTCAAGCCATGAAAAATAAAAAGGAGGCTTCTTTCTTTATGAAACGCTCATTAAATTGGAAGAATTTATATGATCCGTCCACCAGATGGCTACGTTCACGCCACAATCATGACTTAAACTGGAAACATCCCGATCATGACTGGCGCGAAGCAACCAAAGAAAACTATTTTTGGATGGTGCCCCATAACCTGGAAACACTGATTGATACCATCGGAGGTAAAAAAGCTGCATCTAATCGACTGGACAGTCTGTTTGTACGTCTGAATGCCGGCTACGATGATCATTACTTTGTGCTGCAGGTAATGAACCTGACTTCCAGGTTCCCTGGATATATAACTGGACAGACCGCCCTTATAAAACATCGGAAACAGTACACCGGATATTAAATGAGATGTACACTTCCAAAGCAGATGGTATGCCGGGAAATGATGATTGCGGTTCAATGGGATCATGGTATGTATTTGCTTCCATCGGGTTGTATCCTATGATTCCCGGAATAGCCGGATTTAGCGTTAGTCTGCCATATTTTAATAACATCACTTTACACTTTCCTAAAGGAAAGCTGAAAATAAAAAGGAGGAGATTTTTCCAAATCTTATATCAATGGTATGAAAATAAACGATGTAAAAAGCAATAAAACATGGATTGACTGGGCAGAAATAGTCAATGGTGGCTTTATTGAATATAAAGCGGATAATAAAGCTAATAAAAAATGGGGGCTATAATTAATCATCTGTCATATAACCAATTAACATACAATGAAAAGTGAAATAAATACATGATAATATCAAAGCGATTAATAAATTTATCCGATTAATTAACCCCAATTTAAATATCAAATGAAGGCCAACTAATTTATTTCGCTCAAAATAATATTTAGAATATGAAAAAAGCACAGTAAATCTCCACCAACTCTTAGAAGTAGTATCTTATAATTATTATATAGATACAATCAGTTGAACCAGTATTAATCTCAATCATAATTTATAAATCTAAGAACCATGAAAAAATTTAAAAATCAAAAGTCGTAAGGCGAGGCTAATATTTCCGCTATGCGTTGTGCTGCTATCGCTCCTTACCATTTGTTGTAATGATGAACTAAAGGTCGATAAAGAGACTTTTTTTTCCACCTAAAGCAGATGAAGAATCCAGATTTGATATTTTTTATCCTGATAGTGGTGGCTTCGGTACGAAACTGATATTGAAAGGCTACAACTTTGGCACAGATACTAATTATATCAAAGTAACAGTCAACGATAAAAAGCTAAGGTAATCAGAGCGAACGATGATATTATTTATGCGATAGTTCCTTCAAGAGCAGATACCGGCTATGTCCGCTTATATCTTAAAAAAAAAGGAGAGGAATTCGAGGAATTTACTTCTGAAACAGAATTCAGATATCTATTCAAAAGTAATGTGAGTACTTTATTTGGTGTACCGGGAAAGGCTGCAGAAGATAATCGCCTAGACGGTCCATATGCAGAAGCTTTATTACGCCGACCATGGCAAATTGTTACTGATAATGATGGTACCATTTATTTTGTAGACGAAGGACGGGGTCAAAGCAAAAATGGTGCGCTCAGAAAAGCTTCCAATGGGAATGTGGAAACACTGGTTTATGATAATAACGGAGTATTCCAATCACCTAACGGAGTTGTTTTCCGTTTAAATGAGGATACTCTTTTTATACCCAACCGCTGGACAGGTAGTGATGTAAAGACTGATGTAAATATAGTATTCTCTACACGTGATGCTAATTTTGTGAATACCAAAGCATTGGTTACTATCCCTAAAGCTGGAACCAATTCAGTCGCTGTACATCCTAAAACCGGAGAAGTCTTTTTTGACCACAATTCAGAAGGAGCCGTTTATCGTCATACCGGGAATGGTAATTATGAGAAAATGTTAGTTGTCCGTGAAGGTTATAACGATATGGAAATGCGCTTACTTTTCAATAAAACAGGTGATATTCTCTATATTATAGCCCGTAAAAAGCATTGTATATATAGAGTTACTTATAATGCGGCAACACATACATTTGGTATTCCGGAGCTATTTGCTGGTGATTACGGAGAATCAGGATATGCTTCCGGTAAAGGAACAGTGCGCGTTTTAACCAGCCAAGTACTCCTTGCCTGGATCCTGAAGGTAATTTGCTTATTCCCGATAAAATGAATCACTGCATTCGAAAAATAACACCGGAAGGTGAAGTAACCCTATACGCCGGACAACCTCAAAAAAATCAGGTCATACAGACGGATTACCCGATAAAGCTAAATTCTATGAAACCTGAAGCCGTAACATTCTCAGGTAACGCTTTAATCGTTGCGGACAGAGGAAATCATTGCGTCAGAAATGTAGTTATCGAATAACATATAAATCTATAAATTATCCATGAATAACATGAAACGAATATTCATTCTGCTCCTTATCACAACACTATGGGGAGTACAAGATAATATCTCCGCACAGCAATTACAAAAAGAGAATAATACACCAGAAGTACAGGGAATCATAAAAAGACATAACAGAATCCTATTATCGGAGCAACAGTTATAGCTAAAAACCAGCCAGGCCTCGGTGTAACTTCAGATATGGACGGAAAGTTTAAAATCAAAGTAGGGGAATACGACATATTGGTTATTTCTTATATTGGATATACTACCCAGGAAATACCTGTTATAAAAATTAAAAATAAAAAAAAGGAAGCAATAGTCACCCTGCAAGAAGATAATCAGACTATCGATGAAGTAGTCGTAACAGCCAGTGGACATCAGCAAAAGAAGACCTCTGACAGGAGCTTATACTACAGTAGATATAGCCCAATTAACAGCACCAAGTTCCAATATCACCAACTCTCTGGCGGGAGTAGTGCCGGGAATCATCGCAGTACAGAGTTCTGGCGAACCGGGTGAAGATATGTCCGAGTTCTGGATTCGTGGAATCAGCACATTCGGTGCAAATCAGGGAGCATTAGTTTTGGTAGACGGAGTAGAAAGAAGCTTTAATGAAATTCCAATTGAAGATATTGAAAGCTTTTCCGTACTGAAAGATGCTTCCGCGACAGCCATTTACGGGCAACGTGGTGCAAATGGTGTGGTATTGGTAACCACCAAACAGGGAGTTGCCGGAAAAGTAAAAAATTAATGCAAAAGTATTAGCAGGATTAGACGCCAGAGGCCCGATGCCCGAATATGCTGATGCTTTTACTTATGCCAGCTTGGCAAATGAAGCCCGTATAGGCAGATACGAATCTCCTCACTATACTCGTGAAGAGTTAGATATTATACAGAATAATCTCGATCCGGATTTATTCCCAAATGTAAATTGGCGTGATTTGATGCTGAAAAAAAGTATCTCCCAAATACATAGCAAACATTAACCTAAGTGGAGGTGGAACAAATGTAACATACTATGTTTCATTAGGATATAACAGTCAGGCAGGTATTTATAAAAGTAAGAGTGTCGAAAATAAATACAATACCAACACAACTTACGAACGATTCAATTATCGTGCCAACGTAAATATGAATGTCACTAAAACAACACTTGTTAAAGTGGGAATCGGCGGCTACCTAATTAATCGCACTCAACCGGTAGCAGCACAGATGACATCTGGGGATCTTTCTCCAGATTGACTCCACTGAGTATTCCCCGCAAATACTCGACCGGTGAGGAACCATCCGTAGATGGAGTGAAAACACCAGAATATTATATGACCAAAACAGGCTATAAGACTATCTGGCAAAATAAAATGGAAACTAATATCAGATTGGAACAAGACTTGGATTTCATTACTCAAGGATTGAAATTTGTAGGAACATTTGCATTTGATACATACAATGAAAATGAAATTAAGCGAAATAAAACTCCTGAATTATGGGAAGCAGAAAAATATCGTGATCCGGACGGAAACCTTATTTTAAAACGAGTGCAGACAGCACAGTTAATGGGACAGGAATCAACTACTAAAGGAAATAAACGATACTATACGGAAGCCTCTCTCAGTTATTCCAGACTATTTAATCAAAAGCACCGTTTTGGCGCATTTGCTATGGTCTATTTACAAGAAAAAATCTGATACCAATTTAGGCACAGACATTATCGAATCTATTCCGAAGCGAAATCTGGCTTATTCAGGCCGATTCACTTACGCATACAAAGATCGATATCTTGTAGAAACGAACTGGGGATACACCGGTTCGGAAAACTTTGAAAAAGGGAAGCAATTTGGCTTCTTTCCAGCTTTCTCTGCCGGTTGGGTTATCTCTGAGGAACCGTTTATGAAGAAGATTGCTCCATGGGTAGAAATGCTTAAAATTCGGGCTTCTTATGGTGAGGTAGGAAATGATATTATCGGTGGACGTCGTTTTCCATACATTGGATTGGTAAATTCGCATCCGGATGGTGACTACTCATTTGGTGAATTTGGAACAAACAAAATACAAGGTTACAGAAATGGTACTATTGGCACTCCTAATCTGACTTGGGAGGTTGCTAAAAAAATATAACCTGGGATTTGACTTAAGTTTATTCCACGGTAAATTCACAGGAGTCGCTGATATTTTCCTGGATAAACGAGATGATATTTTTTATGACACGCAGTCATATGCCTGAAACAACAGGACTGGCAGATAAAGCTCCAATGGCTAATGTAGGTAAAATGAAGAGTTACGGATTCGACTGGAATGCAGCATATTCCGATCAAATCGGACAAGTAAAATTCACTATTCGTGCAAATATGACTTATCAGAATACTGAGATTCTGGATAAAGATGAGGCAGCCAACGAATTATGGTACAAAATGGAAAAAGGATTCCGAATGAATCAAACGCGTGGCTTAATAGCTATGGGGTTATTCAAAGATGAGGAAGATGTTCGCAGTAGTCCAAGACAAGACTTCGGCGGAAAAGAGGTACTTCCCGGAGATATCAAATATAAAGACGTAAACGGTGATGGAGTGGTCAACAATGATGATATTGTTCCAATTGGTTATAGAACTGTTCCGGGGGTCCAGTATGGTATGGGATTAAGTACAAGCTGGAAGAATTTTGAATTCAATATCCTGTTCCAAGGTTCAGGAAAATGTGACTTCTTCATCGGTGGAAATGGGCCACACGCATTCCGAAATGGACAAACCGGTAATATTCTGCAGACTATGGTGGATGACAACCAATGGATCCCAAGTGAAATCTCCGGAGATGTTTCTACCGAAAATCCGAATGCTAACTGGCCGCGTTTAACCTGGGGAATAATGACGACAACAATCAGAAATCAACTTTCTTTCGGTTAAGGGATGGACGCTATATTCGCCTTAAAAACATTGAACTACGCTATAATGTTCCTACAACTTTTACTCGTAAGTTCTTTGTTAGCAATATGCAAATCGGATTTATAGGTGAAAATCTACACACTTGGAGCCCATTCAAACTGTGGGATCCTGAGAATGCAACTACTGATGAAAAAAATAGTGGAGTTCGAAGTGGAAATGCTTATCCTATAAACAGAACCTACTCTTGCTATATTAAATTAAGTTTCTAAATAAAACACCATATGAAAAAGATAATATTATTCATTACTATTTTCTGCGCTTCATTATCCTTTCACTCATGTGCAGATTTCCTGGACGTAGATAAATATTTCTATGATATGCTATCGGTAGATTCCGCTTTCTCCAAACGAGTATATGTAGAAGGATGGCTATCCAATACATACGACTATTTAAAACAAGACAATCTAACAGAGTTCGGTTCCAAATTGATGTGGGCTAGTGATGATTTAGTTCCACCCGGACGGGAAAGCTCTGCAGAACTGTAATTATAGTGCCAGTAATTTCCCTATTTACGAAAACCATTTAAATAGAACCTGTGAATGTATTCGTAAATCCTCTACATTTATTGACAAAGTAGTAGAGTGTCCGGAACTTACGTATGAGGACATTTCGGATATGCAGGGACAAGCCCGTTTTTTACGAGCATTTGCCTATTGGAGTTTAATAAGAACTTTCGGTCCTGTACCTTTAATTCCTGAACATGGATTAGATGTCAGTCTTTCATATGAAGAATTATCTCTGCCCCGCGCTAAATTTGATGAAATCATCGATTTCATCGACAATGATTTAAAGCTCGCTGCTCGTGTTATGCCAAGAACACGTACCATTAATAATTTAGGACGCCCTACCAAAGGTGCAGCTTTAGCATTAAGAGCTAGAATACTATTATATGCGGCCAGTCCTATGAATAATGGAAATACTGATTTCTTTAATATTAAAAACCTGGACGGCACACAACTATATAATCAAGAATATGATGAATCAAAATGGGCACGGGCCGCTGCTGCCGCAGAAGATGTGATTAATCTACAGCAATACAGCTTATATACAGTAGAGCCCAAAAATAATGTGCCTGCATATGAACGCCCTCCCTATCATGAAACTTATTCTAATGAAGAATTTCCCAATGGATGGAGCAATATAGATCCTTATGCTTCCTATAAAGAAATGTTTGATGGAACAATTCGTGGTTCCAAAAATCCTGAATTAATATTCACTAAAACCAAAGCAACAGGAAATTGTGGTATCGAAGATTTCTTTAATAAAAAAAGTATGCCCAGAACTGCCCACGGAGATAACAAAGTCGCTATTACTCAAAAAATGGTCGATACTTATTACATGAACAATGGACAAACTATAGAAGAGGCAGAAACAACAGGATATTATGTAAGAGAAGGATTCACAGAAACAGCTAATGACCCGCAAACAATGAATGGAGCCCCCTTCATGGGAGTAGGTGTATCACTGATGTATGCAAAACGTGAACCACGTTTTTACGCTTGTGTTGGTTTTAATGGTGCTACATGGGAATGTGAAAGTTCCTCGCTGTCTAGTGAGAAAAAATTTCCAATGTTGGTATTACAGAGATGAAGTAAATGGTAAACAAGGATTTACAGAGAACTGTCCATTGACCGGCATAGGATTCAAAAAATACTACAACAAAGAAGACTCTTATTCTGAGGGTGGATATAGAACAAATAAAACAGAACCGACTATACGGTATGCAGAAGTTTTACTCATTTATGCAGAAGCTCTCAATGAGTTAACCAGTGGAAACACATATACTATGCAAACGTTCAATGATCAAGAAGTGGAAATCAAACGTGATCCCATCAAAATGAGGGAAGCGATGAAACCCATAAGAATGCGTGCCGGCTTACCTGATTTTGATGATAATACTTACAATACTTATAGAAATTTTAAAGAAGTACTAAAAAGAGAACGTCACATAGAACTATTTGCAGAAAACTGTTTCCGCTATTTTGATTTAAGAAGATGGAAAGATGCAGAAGAAGAGGAAAATCAGGCATTAATGGGATGTAACATCAACATTACAAAGGACGACGAATCAAGACAGGGATTCTATATTACAACTGCAGTGACTGCTATTCCCAAAGTCTTTTTGAAGAAAATGTACCTTTGGCCTTTTCCAACTGCTGAATTAAAACGTAACGTCAATCTGACACAAAACCCAGAATGGTAATTAAAACAAAAAAGAATATGAAAAGAATAATAAACATAATATCCATTACTTTAGGAATATCCATCTTCACAGCTTGTCAAGATGAACTAAACAACGAACTATTCCACAAATTTTCCTATTTGGTGGAAAATGGATGGCAAACCTGTGAAGTGGAGATTAAAGATGGAAATATTGCCGAATTATTAATTGACTTCGGTATTAACGGAACTTCTGAGAATGATAAAGATATAACTCTTAAAATAACTAATGACCCAGATACTTTAGCCGATTATAACTTCGACAAATTTAAAAATCAAATAAATTCCTATTATATAGAACTTCCAACCAATTGTTATAGTTTCGATCAGGAAGTATATACTATTCCTAAAGGAAAATACAAAACGACAGCCAAAATTCAGATAGAATTGGATAAGATTCAAAATATCTACAACGACTATGTATTACCCTTGAAAATAGAATCTTCCACCGGAGAATCGGTTGGACCAAGCAAATATAGCAAATTATTAGCTTACATTTTACCTACGAACAGGTTTTCCGGAACATTCTCAGGGTCTGGTAAGATTACAATTGACGGAACAAGTCAGAGTACTTCTGTTGGCAGTGCCAAATTATATGCCTCATCAATTAATACGTGCTATATGTATGCCGGTAATACCAATCAGGACACAGACCCTAATTATAAAAGATTATGCTATTAATCTTAGCTTTGATGAAAAAAGAACATATAACTCTGACTGCCAGAAATGTCGAATTAGGGGCTAGAACCAATTACTAGTACTCTTACAAGAAAGTATGTACTACACGATACTGATACCCGATATTATGTACAGACCAGTGTTTTGTATTTAAAATATAAATACAAAGATTTGACAGAAGGAGAACGGCGCACAATCGTGTATGAAGGCACACATACTCAAATAAAAAATGTATTAATAAGTGACTATCCTAATGTTAAAGTGGAAGAAGAGTAACTGGAACAATAACTATACAATATATAAAAAACCTTTTAGATGAAAAAACAACTAAAACTAACATTACTAAGCTGCTTGTTGTCTATCCCGGCAATCACTCAGGCAGGTCCTAAAGACGATATCTATCGAAAAGGATGGATTGATTTTAATAAAAATGGCAAGATGGACATATATGAAGACCCGTCTGCCCCGATAGAGGAGCGCGTCAAAGACCTGTTAAGTCAGATGAATATGGATGAAAAGACTTGTCAGATGGCAACTCTCTACGGTTCCGGTCGTGTTCTAGCCGACGCATTACCAACTGAAAAATGGAAGTCGGAAATATGGAAAGACGGTATAGGAAACATTGACGAAGAGCATAACGGACTGGGGAAGTTCGGCTCTGAGTATGCATTTCCTTTATACTAAACACGTTAAAGCTTATACATGATATCCAACGCTGGTTTGTTGAAGAAACACGATTAGGAATTCCGGTAGACTTTACTAATGAGGGAATTCGTGGGGTTTGTCATGAGAAGGCTACTTTTTTCCCTGCCCAATGCGGGCAGGGAAGTACATGGAACAAAGAGCTGATTGCCCGGATTGGTGAAGTAGAAGCTAAAGAAGCAACTGCTTTGGGATATACAAATATCTACTCTCCTATTCTGGACATAGCACAAGACCCTCGTTGGGGACGTGCGGTAGAATGCTATGGCGAAGATCCATACCTAGTAGGACAGTTAGGAAAGCAGATGATTCAAAGTTTGCAGAAACACAAGTTGGTAAGCCACTCCAAAGCACTTCGCCGTATATAGTATTCCAGTGGGCGGACGTGACGGAGGTACGCGTACGGACCCGCACGTGGCTCCGCGTGAAATGCGTACTCTCTACCTTGAGCCCTTCCGCGTTGCATTTCAGGAAGCAGGAGCATTGGGAGTTATGAGCTCATACAATGATTATGACGGTGAACCTATTACCGGAAGTTATCGATTCCTCACGCAGATTTTACGTCAGGAATGGGGATTTAAAGGATACGTTGTCTCAGACAGCGATGCTGTCGAATTCATCTCAGGCAAACACAAAGTTGCTGATAATAATGAAGAAGCAGTAGTACAATCGGTCAATGCAGGACTAAATGTACGCACTAACTTCAGTTCTCCGGCAGGCTTCATAAAGCCGTTGCGAAGCGCTATTGCCAAAGGAAAGGTATCACAAGCTACTATCGATCAACGCGTAAGTGAGATTTTTGTATGTCAAATTTTGGTTAGGTTTATTTGATAATCCTTACCGTGGTGACGGAAAATTAGCGGATAAAATAGTGCACTGCAAAGAACATCAGGCAGTAGCATTGGAGGCCGCCCGTCAGTCAATTGTTCTTTTGAAGAATCAGGATAACCTATTGCCCCTTCAAAAGACATTGAAATCTGTAGCTGTAATAGGTCCGAACGCAGATGAGCAAAAAAGAGCTCATCTGCCGTTACGGTCCTTCCAATGCCCCAATCAAAACAGTGTACAAAGGTATTAAAGAAGCCCTGCCGAGAGCTAAGGTGGTATATAAAAAGGGATGTGAAATAGTGGATCCACATTTTCCTGAAAGTGAAGTTCTACCTTTTGATATAACGCCCAAAGAGCAGCAGATGATGGATGAAGCAATTGAAGCTGCAAAATCAGCCGAAGTTGTAATTATGGTATTAGGAGGTAGTGAGGTTACTGTGCGTGAAGAGCGTTCACGCACAAGTCTTGACTTACCGGGCAGACAGGAAGAATTACTGAAAGCTGTATGCAAGCTGGGGAAACCCACCATTCTGGTAATGATTGACGGTCGTGCTTCCAGCATTAATTATGCAAAAAAATATGTACCTGCCATTCTCCATGCATGGTTTCCGGGAGAGTTCTGCGGACAGGCAGTTGCAGAAACAATCTTTGGAGATAATAATCCTGGGGGTAGATTAGCAGTCACTTTCCCAAAGTCAGTAGGACAAATACCTTTTGCCTTTCCATTCAAGCCAGGGTCTGACAGCGGCTGCGGCACTTCAGTTACCGGTGCTCTTTTCCCATTTGGACATGGATTGAGCTACACGACATTCGAATACAGCAATCTAAGAATATCTCCAGAACAACAAGGAGTACTAGGGGAAGTGAAAGTGAGCTGTACAGTTAAAAATACAGGTAAAAAGAATTGGTGATGAAGTAGTACAACTTTATCTCAGAGATGAAATCAGTAGCGTCACAACATACGTAAAAATACTACGCGGCTTTGAACGAATTACCTTGCAACCGAACGAAAGAAAAAGAAGTGACCTTTTTACACTGAGCCCACAAGACCTCGCCATCTGGGACAAAAATATGAAATTTCAGGTAGAACCGGGTACATTCAAAGTAATGATCGGAGCTTCTTCAAAGGATATCAAGCTTGAAGGTAAATTCACAATCAATAAATAGGTATTAATATAGAAATAAAGGAATTATCAAAATGAAAAAAAGAAAACCATTTTATTAGCTTTACTATTTGCTGCAACAGGACTCAGTCCGCTGCAGGCACAAAAAAAGTACAAAGCTAATATAGTCTCGAATTCGCATTTGGATACTCAGTGGAACTGGGATGTACAGACAACCATTGACGAATACCTCAAGCATACACTGGTCAGAAACTTCTATCTGTTTCAGCATTATCCCAATTATGTATTTAACTTTGAAGGCGGAGTGAAATACAACTGGATGAAAGAGTATTACCCGCTTGAGTATGAACTAGTGAAAAAATATATCAAAGAAGGTCGTTGGCATATCTCAGGTAGCTCTTGGGATGCCAATGATACTAACGTACCTTCACCCGAATCTTTCTTCCGCAATATTCTGTTGGGACAACAATTCTATAAACAAGAGTTTGGAGTTAAATCTACAGATATCTTCTTGCCGGACTGTTTTGGATTCAGTTATACATTGACCACTATTGCAGCACATTGTGGCTTAATTGGTTTCTCAACGCAAAAATTACAATGGAGACACCATAATATGCACGGAAAATCCAAGATGCCATTCAATATCGGTCTATGGCAAGGGGTAGACGGTTCACGCATCATGGCAGCTTTAAATGGCAAAAACTATGTTCACGAATGGAATGGTGGAGATATCAGCCAAGATAACGACCTAAAAAATACAGCAAAAAATGGAGCCAATAACACTGCATACCGTTACTATGGCGCAGGAGACCGAGGTGGTTCTGCTAATATAAATTCGGTTGTTTCCATAGAAAAAGGTGTTAAAGGCAGTGGAGAAGTTGAAATTATCAGTGCTACTTCCGATCAGTTATACAAAGACTATCTGCCATTCGATAATCATCCTGAACTTCCTGTATACGATGGTGAGTTACTGATGGACATCCATGCCACCGGCTGTTATACTTCGCAGGCAGCTATGAAATTATATAATCGTCGGAACGAACAATTAGGCGATGCAGCCGAACGAATCTCAGTAATGGCTGATTATATTGACGGAGCAAGCTATCCGGCAAATACGCTGACTGATGCGTGGCGTCGGTTTATCTGGCATCAATTCCACGATGACCTCACAGGAACGAGTCTTCCTCAAGCCTATACCTATTCCTGGAATGATGAACTGATCTCTCAAACGCAGTTTAATGATATCATCCGTACCGGAGTCGGTTCTCTCGCTTCTTGCTTGGATACAAGAGTAAAAGGAACTGCACTCATCGTTTATAATGCAATGGCCGCCCAACGGAAAGAACTGGCAGAAGCCTATATAAATATCTCAAAGGAGCCTGCTGGAGTACAAGTTTTTGACGCCAACGGCAAAGAAGTTCCGGCACAATTACTTAATTGGGAAAACGGGAAAGCACACATTGCCTTTAGTGCTTCTGTAGCTCCATTAAGCTGCTCCGTATATGATGTCCGTTTTGGAAAAAACAATAAGGGTTCCTTCTTAAAAGCAACTCAAAATTCTTTGGAAAACAGCATCTATAAACTGACTTTAGATACTAATGGCGATATTGTTTCTATTGTTGACAAACGTAGTAATAAGGAACTGGTAGAACAGGGCAAGGCATTCCGTCTGGCTTTGCTCATAGGCAATGAATCGAAAGAATGGCCTGCATGGGAGATTCAAAAGAAGACTATAAATAAGCCCGGAACTCCAATCTCGGAAAATGTTCGTATCAGTATCGAAGAACAGGGGCCCCTGTTATGCAGCTCTTCGCATTGAACGCACTTTTAAATCTTCGAAATTCGTACAATATATCCGCATGAGTGAAGGTGCAAATGATGAACGAATCGATATCATTAATGAAATAGACTGGTCAACAAAAGACGCCGTATTAAAGGCAGAGTTTCCGATGAATGTAAAAAACCAGGAAGCTGTTTATGATTTGGGTATCGGAACTGTAAAACGTAAGAACAATACAGATATTGCTTATGAAGTATATGCACAGCAATGGGCAGACATTACGTCTCCCGATAAAAGTTACGGAATCTCAATCCTGAATGATTGTAAGTATGGATGGGATAAACCCAATGATAACACTCTACGCCTGACACTACTCCATGCTCCTAGCACCAAAGACAGATATAAATACCAGGAGCAGCAAGACTTTGGTCATCATACCTTCACTTATTCAATCGTCGGTCATCAGAACGAAGCATTGCAGGCCGGAATCAGTCATTTGGCAGAGTCTCTGAACAGTCACTTGGCTGTATTCAACACCCCCAAACATAAAGGTGCATTAGGGCGTGAGTATTCTTTCGTAAAAGTAAATACCCCCCCCAAGTGGCTATTCGTTCCCTAAAAAAAAGCAGAAGAAAGTGATTTGTACATCATCCGTTTATACGAGATGCAAGGTAAATCTGCACAAAATGTAGAAATTACATTCCCTGACGCCATTGAGTCCGCCTATGAAACAAATGGTATAGAAGAAAAAATAGGTGAAGTCACTATACAGAACAATAAATTATGTTTTGATATGGCATCTTATCGACCCAAAACTTTCGCTGTCCGCTTGAAAAAAGGAAATGTAAAAGCAGCTCCAATAAAAAATATTCCACTTCAGTTACCGTTTAATAGCAAAGCTTTCACTCCTGAAAACTTTGGTTATACTGTTTCTTTCGATAAAAAAGGAAATAGTTTCGCTGCTGAATTAATTGGTGATAAAGTAACTTGTGATAATATCACCTTCAGCATTGCTGACCATGAAAATAAGAATGTTATCAAATGTAAGGGAGATACAATCCAGCTACCCAAAGAAGCAGCGGGAAAGAAACTATATATTCTGGCTGCCTCTACAGACAAGGATCGCAAATCAACATTCCTTGTTAATGGTAAATCACATGAATTTGAAATACCTTATTACTCCGGTTTCTACGGACAATGGGGACATAAAGGTGTCAGCGACGGTTATATTCGCAACGCTTCGCTCGCTTACATCGGTTCTCATCGACACACTGAAAAAGGGAATGACACCTATATCTACACATATATGTATAAATTGGGTATCGAGCTTCCCCAAGAGGCACACACACTGGTACTTCCTAAAGATGAGAATATCGCAGTATTCGCTATTACTCTATCCGACAACTATATTGACGACATTAGCACAGCTAATGAAATGCGGACATTGCCATTGGAAGTCTCTAAATGATAAGATAACAACACTGTAAAACTTCAAAATAGAAAAGAGCCTTTTTCCCGATCTGTTTCGGGAAAAGCTCTTTTTAATCCTAAACATTCCGATCATGAAAATCAAATTACTATCCGCACTTATTATTTGTTTATTATCCTCCATTATGACATTCGCCTATAATGGCAGACATGGCTGGTTTATACAAAAAGCACCTCAACAATTAATCCTATGCAATGGGGAAGGACTCAGTAGAGCAGAAAGTATGCTTTTTAGAGTCATTATCCGGTCTATGCGGACAAGCGGTGAACGAAGGTTCTTTTGATGAAATGATCTGGATAGAAATAAATAACAATTCCTATCATAAGATTTTAAAAAGCTCACAGGAAAGCTTGAATATCACTAAAGTAATCCGAATGGATATCTGGGACCTCCTGGAACATCTCGTGAAAAAAAAAAAAGATTATAAAAGGGTATGTACTCTATAAAAACGACACCTCAACAGGAAAAATTACTCACGAAGAGGAAAGGAATCAATTATTCAGCTAATGTGGCAACAGTATATGCCAGCCTTCTGAAAGGTGTACTAGTAGAAGAATCTTTAGAGAAACGAATCAAACAGTCCGGATTAAAGAAACTAAAAGACGCACGCAATGAATCTCCGGAATCATGTTTCAAACGTTGCAAAAACAACTTAATCGAAGTTCAGCTCTTAGCATCGACCCAAAAGTAAGTAACTGCAGAGATATCGCTATAGCCCAAAAACTTATGCTATATTATGGAACGGGACCTTTTTCCGAACAAATACTGGAATGGGTTACTCCGCTTTCACCCATATTAGGCTGGAATTATGGAAATGAAGATGAATATACAGGGGGCTATCACAAGATGGGGACATTATAATACCGCTTCAAACTGGTGTCGCAACCTTCCTGTTATCATGGCAGCTTCCGATAAAATGTATCCTTTACCTATACATGAAATAAAAAAAGAAAAATATAGATTTTGAAGATAATTCAGCATTCCATTCGTTTGTAATTAGTGACGGCGATAATATGCAATGGACAATGGGAGAATTCCTTGATAGTCCGGTGTACTATGGCAATAAAGACAGAAATCGTTCTCCGGTTTCATGGACTCTCTGCCCTATTATTAGGAAAATCTATCAGTAGTTAGTACTTCCACCGGAACCGTTTTGTAACCATGAAGAAAGACAACTCAAGTGTGATAGAATATGGAGGAGGTTATCAATATCCTGATGAATTTGCAAAAACCGTCCCAACCGGGAAGAACTTCTGATTGAATTTGCACAGCGTATGAACTGGCATTTCAAGAAATTAAATATCAAAATATTCGGATTCATCTGCAAGGATGTATTCAGCAAAGAGGCCCGGCGGGCCTATGAGATATATGCCTGTGAGATAGAAGGGTTGACAGGAATGGTGGCCATTCAATACAGTCCGTATAATATGGGAGGTGATATAATATGGGTGAAAAACAAAGAGAATATTGAGATTCCGGTAGTTACTGCCAAGTTCTCTATCTGGTCCGGATTATTTGATAATCCATTGTGTGGTGGTCCGGATTATGTAGCAGCTCTCATTAACCGGGATGCAGCTAAAGCGTCCAAACAAAAAGATAAAGAGAATCCATTATCTTGGACAATCATACATGCCTGGTCGGATTTCAGTAAAACTGCACATTCTAATAATTTACCCATAAAAGGGTATAATGCAAGTAAAACTTCCGATCAACTATTATCGCCACAAGTGAAAAACATTTCTCTGAATGAGCTATTGTGGCGGATAAGGGAGCGACACTATAACCGTTCTATGATACACTAAATATAAATTCGCTTATGAAACTCACTGCCTTATCCTTATTGATAATTGTTTCATCCGTCATAAGCGCACAACAATCATCCAAAATGCAAAAAAGAAAAGGACAAGAATAATTCTTATTGGAAAAATCCGATTTATCCGGCTATTATGAAACCCGTGCATTTACTAAATGGATGCTGGCTTTCGGAAACGGAAACTATTTATAACGCCAAACTATAAGCTATATTGAAATATGTCTATTTTACACCCATTGTGTGCGATAACAGTGAAAATCCGTGAAAGAAATCAAAAGAGACGCAAATACAAGAATATTATTTGGAAGGAATAGCAAGAAGACTTACATTTGTCATGTGATTTTTTTCATAGTATTAGATTTAAGGTTAACAAAGGTTGGAGCAAGGCGTTGCTCCTTTTTTATGCCCCCCAACCTTTCTTTCTTTTACCTCTGAGATTTATTACTGTCATTCCAGTACGGTCATTGGCTATTTTTTCGGCTTTCCACAGATATAAACCTTGCATTGGTAAGGCGCCAAGTCCACCATTATGTTATTCGCAGCATTTTCCATAGAACGGCTGTCAAGACTATACACCTGCTCCAAAGACAGGTCTTCCACCGTTTTTGAATTTAATTCTATAGTACGTGGAGTATCCGCCCGGTTAAAACAAGCTACCGCTTTGCGACCGTCAGCCAACGGCTTTACCCAAATATCATAATGATCTGCACGGATGCTGCGCTCCGCCTGCTTGCCCAACACATCCTGGTTGATAGCAATCAGGTCCCTATCCAACAGAACCTGCAATGTACTGTCATTCATACTTCGCACGTCATTTCCGCAAAGTAATGGAGAAGCCATCATACACCATAATGCAAAATGAGACTTATACTGTTCGTGGGTGCAACCTTCCGATTCATATCCGATACTCATACTCTTACCACCGATACCAACTACCAGCATATCCGGATCATTCCAACCGGAAGGACCGCCATATTCACTCAAAGGAGCATTGATTTCAAGAATATTCAGGATACCACGAAGCCCGCCCAACTTGTTGGCTTCCCGGTTCCAGACATCGCCTATATCTCCCGAAACGCGCCACAAATGTCCGCCTACCTGTTTTGCCCATTTCCAAGGTTCGCGCTGTCCCCACTCACAAATGGAGAACACGATGGAACGTCCCGTAGCACGCAACGCCTTTCCCATCTTTTGCATAGCGCTCCATAGCCTCCACCCGGTCGACAGGAGCATTGCAATAATCATACTTCAACAAATCGACACCCCACAAAGCGAAATCTTTCGCATCCACTTCTTCGTAGGCCGTAACTGCCGCATACACCGCCACAAGTCTTATCGGCTGCATCCGAATAAATTCCGAGTTTGAAACCGCGCTCGTGCAGATAATCTGCCACATACTTTATTCCACGCGGGAACTTATCTTTATTAATCTGCAAATGTCCGTCAGCTCCCCGTTCGGGCAACTGCCAGAAGTCGTCGATGTTAATATAGGAATAGCCTAAATCCCGCATTCCGTTGGCTACCAGCGCATCCGCAGTTTGCAAAACCAACTCTTCGGTGAGATGTCGCCCGAAAGTATTCCAACTGTTCCAACCCATGGGAGGAGTCAGCAACAGGTCATCACCAATGCGGATCACGAGCTTTTCCGTGCTGGTCCCCAATGCGTTCTTAGCTTTAAGAGTGACGGTATATTCACCTTTAGAAGCTACTGATCCTGTGATAATCCCTGTTTTCGAATCCAGTTTCAATCCTTTCGGAAGTTTCTCCGCACTCCATTCCATCGGCCGCTGACCGGTAGTAGGAATATAAAAGAGGAAAGGACTGGCAGGATAATTGCCAATCGCCCGGGGAGAGTTAATACATGGTTTTCCTTCAAAAACCTTTTTGAGAAGCATCCGGCAAAGAGATATTTCCGGCAACAGATACGCTTGCTACAAAAAGAGCAAGAATAGACAAAATTACGATACAACGTGTTTGATTCATAGTTGTTTGTTTTTTATTATGCCACTAAGATAGGAGAAAAAACAGAATGAAGTAACAATAAACATACTTTTCACACTCTAAAACTGCATTTTTTTCTGTGCAAGAACCATTTATTGTCCTTGTGTGTTCTGGACGGCTAACAGGGCATACTATTGCCATGAATGCCCAAAAAATGTCGTTTCATTTCAAATTGTTTTAGGTTGGTCATTAGATTTATAATAATTGATAAACTCCTCCTGCCAATACCCGTACGGCTCCCTTCATTTCCAGTTCAAAGAGAATTGCACTCATTTTATGTACGGGAATATCTGTCTCTACCACCCTAAGGTATTAATCTGTAAGTTTCCTTGTTTTTTCCAACGTATGAACTATCTTTTGCTCCTCTTCTGTCAGTTCCAGAAACAGGCTGCGCTGTACATTCTCTACCTTTGCCGGATGTGAATCCAACGTCCATCCCATCGCCTCCACCAAGTCTTCGGCAGACAACAGAAGGGATGCTTTACTGTCACGGATCAGTTGGTTACATCCTTTTGAATATTCGTCGGTCACACGACCGGGGAAGGCGAAACAGTCGCGGTGATAGCTTTCCGCAAGCTCGGCTGTGATCAGAGAGCCGCCTTTGGCAGCCGATTCTACCACAATCGTAGCATCACACATACCGGCCACAATACGGTTGCGACTGATAAAATTGTGTTTATCCGGTGTTGTACCGACAGGAAACTCTGTCAGCAATCCGCCTTTATCAAGCATTTCAACGGCTGTCTTACGATGAAGAAAGGGTAAATACGGTCCAGTCCGTGAGCTAACACGCCGACCGTAGTAGGCAAGTCATTGTCCAATGCACTCCGGTGGGCATTGATATCAATGCCGTAAGCAAGGCCGCTGACAACTAATACGTCAGGACACAAAGCTTTTAAGTCACGGAGGAAAGTAGTACAGAGTTGTGTACCGTAATCAGTAGCGTGGCGGGTGCCCACCATATTAATGATATGGAGAGCGTTCAAATCGGCATTTCCCTTATAGAACAGTACAACAGGAGCGTCTTCACACTCCCGCAAGCGGGAAGGATACGCCTCATCATGAAAAGTCAGGCACTGGATATGATTCTTTTGCAGGAATACAAGTTCCTGTTCGGCACGGGCAATAATTGACGGACAGTCCAGTGCACCCGACACCCGTTCATGTACTCCGGATAATCGCTGCGCCAGTTCTTTCCGGAAGCGAAACACATCGGTGGCACTCTTCATGCCCTCTACCAGACGTTTCGCTCCAATGTGCCCGATACCGGGCACCATTGTCAGAGCGATGCTATATATTTGTTCTTGTTCGTTATCGGTCATTTCAGGTATGGAGCAAAGACATTGTCGAACAATTCGCTGTTACTTAAACGTCCGTTTACCACACATACCGTCTCAACAGTGGATTTCACTACTACTTTCTGATCGCTTTTGCGGAAGATATCCTGATAGAATACGTATTTGATGCCTTCTTTCTTCATATACAGTTTGGAGACAAACTCATCCCCACTCTTCAACGGAGTCTTGAAAGCCATATTGATACGTGCCACTACCGGATCGACTCCCTGTTCATGCAACGCCGCAAAACTAACACCTACCGAGGTCAGAAACTCGTGGCGGGTATGCTCCAGATAATGCTGATAATTGGCATTGTTGACAATCCCCTGAAGGTCACATTCGTAATCACGCACCTTCATCTCCAATTCGTAGATATACTGGCTCATCGTTTATCCTCTTTTCTGTTCTACATCAAGTCCCTTGAATTTCTTCAATTCTTCGGTACATACCAATTTATATAGCTTGTCGCTGGGACGTATCTTCTCTGATTTCATTGAGAAACGCTGACCTTTCTTTTACCGTCTCTACCGGCTTCAGATCGACACGCGCTTCGTCCAGTGTCATAAAGACTGCGCCGGTGGTAGGTCCCGTTATCAGCAGCTTGTCACCTACACTGACTTCGGCAGCTTCTACCAAGAACTCAGAGACACCGATATTGGAGAAGTATTTGATACCTTTGCCCACATAGATTTTACGTTCCGTAGCGGCCGAACCATAATTCCGTGTCCATTCGCCCAAGCGTTGTCCCAGATAGTAGCCATCCCAAAAGCCACGGTTAAAGACTGCCTTCAGACGTTCATCCCAAGCGGCAATCTTTTCGTCTGTAAACGTATCATCCAGATAGGCCTTTATCGCTTCTTTATAACATTCCACCACCGTGCGTACATACTCAGGGCCGCGGGCGCGCCCCTTCAATCTTGAACACACGCACACCCGCCTCCATCATTTTATTCATAAAATGAATGGTCTTCAAGTCTTTGGGTGACATGATATATTCATTGTCGATATCCAGTTCCACATCCGTCTCCTTATCGCGAACCGTATAAGAACGACGGCATACCTGCATACAGGCACCCCGATTGGCCGAGTGATTCATTTCGTGCAGAGACAAATAGCACTTACCGGAGACTGCCATGCACAAGGCACCGTGACAGAACATTTCAATACGAATCTGCTCTCCGCTCGGACCGCAGATATTCTCTTCCCGAATCTGACGATAAATCTCGGCCACCTGTTCCAGATTCAACTCACGGGCCAGCACTACGACATCGGCAAACTGGGCGTAGAACTTCAAGGCTTCCGCATTCGATATATTCAATTGAGTAGACAGGTGTACTTCCTGACCGATCTGACGGGCATAGTTCATTACCGCTACATCGGCAGCGATCACCGCTGATATTCCTGCCGCTTTAGCCGCGTCCACAATGGTACGCATCAAAGCAATATCTTCATCATAAATAATGGGTATTAACGGTCAGATAGCTTTTCATTCCATGTTCATCACACGTCTGAGCTATCTCACGCAAGTCATCAACGGTAAACGTATTGGCAGAACGGGCACGCATGTTAAGGTTTTCTATACCAAAATAGATAGAATCGGCTCCAGCCTGAATGGCTGCCGCAAGGGATTCACGCGAACCGACAGGCGCCATTATTTCAAAATCTTTTATATTCATTTTACTATCTGATAATCATTTAAATGTGATAGGAGGGTACAAAGGTACGAATTAATCCGTATCCGTGAAACTTACCTCAACAAATAGTTCTTTCAGTTTTTATCCGTACCTTTGCACCGCAAAAAGAAGTATCGATTATGAAAATAAGCCATATAGACCTGGGAGAAACACCCTATACTACTCGCCCCGATGGAGGACGTGACAGATCCTGCTTTCCGCCTAATGTGCAAAAAAGTTCGGAGCTGACATGGTATATACTGAATTTGTATCGAGCGATGCACTGATACGCGCTGTCAGCAAGACTGCACAGAAACTGAGTATCAGCGATGAAGAACGCCCTGTAGCCATTCAGATTTATGGTAAAGATACGGAAACGATGGTCGAAGCTGCGAAGATCGTAGAGCAGGCGCAGCCCGATATTCTCGACATAAACTTCGGCTGCCCCGTGAAGAGAGTAGCAGGAAAAGGAGCAGGAGCAGGAATGCTGCAAAATATTCCGAAGATGCTGGAAATTACCCGTGCCGTAGTGGACGCAGTCAAAATACCTGTGACAGTGAAAACCCGTTTAGGATGGGACGCCAACAATAAAATCATTGTAGATCTGGCAGAACAACTACAGGATTGCGGCATTGCCGCACTAACCATTCACGGTAGAACCCGTGCGCAGATGTACACCGGAGAAGCGGACTGGACACTGATCGGAGAAGTAAAGAACAATCAAAGGATGCACATTCCTATCATCGGCAACGGGGATGTGACAACGCCTCAACGCTGCAAGGAGTGTTTCGACCGCTACGGAGTAGATGCCGTCATGATCGGTCGTGCCAGCTTCGGACGTCCCTGGATATTCAAGGAAGTAAAGCATTATCTGGAAACGGGGGAGGAATTGCCGCCACTCAGCTTTGAATGGTGTATGGAGGTACTTCGCCAGGAAGTGATTGACAGTGTGAATCTGCTTGATGAACGCAGGGGCATCTTGCACGTGCGCCGCCACTTGGCTGCCAGTCCGTTATTCAAAGGGATTCCTAATTTTAAAGAGACTCGTATTGCCATGTTGCGGGCAGAAACGAAAGAAGAATTGTTCCGGATATTCGAAACAATTCCTGAAAAAGTAAATTCTCTTTTAGATTAGTTTTACTTAAACATCGGCTGCGCAAACCACTTCTTGAACATCCACGTCGCCACAACATACAACAAGAATGCAGAGAAGAAACCTACGATCGCATCGATAACGTAGTGTGCCTGAATATACACGGTAGCTCCACAAAGCAGCATATAGAAAGGTATCAGGCAAGCAAACAGCTTCTTACTGCCCCGCCATGCCATAATCATCAGAATGGTAGAAATGCCGACATGCGAACTGGGGGAAAGCTGCCGTAGGACGCTCTCCCACTTGCTGCGAACCTTCTACCAAACTGTAAAAGAAGCCATGTTGATAGCCCGGACCGGGAAGTAACTCCTGATTGTTATTGAAATAATCGCCGATAGCCGGGAAAATTCCTTTAGATACATTATCAAAACCTATAGCCGGGAAGTAGAACTGCGGCCCTGCTACCGGAACAAAGATATAAATCAGATAATAGATAAAGAAAGAAGTTACCAGTACAAACGACATCTTCTCAAACCATTCAAACTTATAGATAAAATAAAACACCGTCACAATGAGCATCATCGGATAATAAAAGAAATATCCCATATTGAATGCTTCACTGACCAAAAGATGCGGGAATGTATGACAGAACCAGATAGCAGGTTGCCCATTGAAGATAAACTGCTCGGTTATGGCAAACACATGGTCGAGATTCGGAAAGAACCGGTTAAACTCAAACGTATCCGGATACCAGTAGGAAAAGCAGGCTCATCTTAATAGCAACACGTACAAACGCCGAAAACTTGCAAGGAGCCAGCCGATAAAGATACATCAGCAGAAAAGTCATTGCAGCGATCATCGCCCTATCCAGCAACATGTGCCATGGATGATCCATTCGCTGAAACAGGAACAGAATCAAAATGGAGGTCAACAGATTATAAATCAATGTTATCTTCTCCACAGCAAACAACCCCTTCCGGGTTTCCACTCGCTTAAATAAGTCTAAAGCCATCCTTCGTTTTTATACCAGTCAATGGTTTCACGGACTCCCTTCTCCAAGTCATATTCGGGAGCATACCCTAACTCATTAATGGCAGGGGTTATATCACATTGCCAATTACGTTGTTTCATTATTTTATATTTATCAGAATTCAGCGTACTGCTCTTGCCGGAACGTGTTGCAATGAATTCAGCGAGCAAAGATATAACTTTTAGCACAATTAATGGACATTTCACATGAATAACAAACGGATTACCCAGTTCTTTTTGTATTAAGTCCGAAAATACACGACTATTATACACCTTCCCGTCAGTCAGAAAATAGGCTCTTCTAGTCACTTTTTTTTTTTCTATTCCTAAAAAGATGGCCTGCACAATGTCTTTTACATAAACAAAAGTCAGGTCCTGCCGCCGGAAGCCGACAGAGAAGTCAACATGCTGCCGGATGGACTTCGCCATCAGGAAATAATCCAGTTCACGAGGACCGTAAACTCCTGTAGGGCGATAAATAACATAAGGGAAACCGGGAATACTTTGAATATAAAGTTCAGCCTTAAGCTTGCTAAGACCATAAGCAGTATTTGGCATCGGGACATCACCGGCTTCTATCGGCGAATAATCTTTTTCGCGTACAGGTCCGAATACACTCAGCGTACTGATATAGATGAATTGCTTCGGAACCATATTCAACGCTTTCAGGGTATCAATAAAGTATTTGGTCTGGAGATAATTCACATAATCAAAAGTATTCTTATCCGGACATTTCGTGACTCCCGCACAATGGATGATATAGTCAAACTTATTATAGGTTCCTTTATGTCCGGAGAGTTGGGCACGCAATTCATTGGGATGAGCAAAGTCCAGTTCCAGAAAATGGATCTTCCGGTTCTTCAAGTACTTTTTGCTGCTGGTGGGACGAATCCCCACCCACACACCAAACTTTCGTTTTAATGCCTCTTCGACAATAAAACTTCCTATAAATCCGCTTGCTCCTGTTATTAAGATGCTCTCCATTAATTATAACCTCAATGTATAAGAAAAGAAAATGATGCTACAAAGATACAATAAATATAAAATAAAAGCCATTTTGCATTTCTCAATTATTCTCTCTTATAAGCATTCCTCCTAAATCACCTTAGAAGGAATACTTTTTATTTTAATAAGGACGAAATTATCGAAGTCAGCGAAAGTTTTTATCCAATTCATAACTATCAAATTCAAATATTTGTTTACTTTGTACTCCCATCAAAGAATTTTCAAATAAATCAATTCTATACATTATGGCGAAAAAGAAAGAAAAGAAAGAGAAAAAAAAGGCCGGCAAAAGATGAGTAAGAAAAGAGCTGGCAGCGTTATTGATAGACTTTTTCCATGCCAAACCCAGCGAAACGCTTAGTATGAAGTATATTTTCTCAGAGTTACATCTCACCACTCACCCGCAGAAAATGCTATGCGCTGACCTGTTACACGACCTTTCAGATGACGATTATATTTCCGAAATTGAAAAAGGAAAGTTCCGCCTCAACAATCACGGAACGGAGATGATCGGTACCTTCCAACGCAAGAGCAACGGAAAGAACTCATTTATCCCCGAAGGTGGAGGCGATCCTATCTTTGTGGCCGAACGCAACTCGGCCCATGCGATGAACAACGACAAAGTAAAGATCACTTTCTACGCCAAGCGGAAGAATAAAGACGCGGAAGGAGAAGTCATCGAGATTCTGGAACGTGCCAATGACACCTTTGTAGGTACACTGGAAGTAGCCAAGTCGTATGCATTCTTAGTTACGGAAAACCGTACGCTTGCCAACGACATCTTCATCCCGAAAGAGAAGCTGAAAGGAGGAAAAACCGGTGACAAGGCAATCGTGAAAGTAACCGAATGGCCCGACAAAGCAAAGAATCCTATCGGACAAGTGATCGACATCCTCGGGGTAGCAGGAGACAATACAACAGAAATGCATGCCATCCTCGCTGAGTTCGGCCTGCCCTACGTATATCCGAAAGCGGTAGAAACAGCAGCTGATAAGATTCCCGCAGAAATTACTCCGGAAGAGATAGCCAGACGCGAAGACTTTCGTAAGGTAACGACTTTCACCATCGACCCGAAAGACGCCAAGGACTTCGACGACGCACTTTCGATCCGCCCCATCAAAGACGGATTGTGGGAAGTAGGCGTACATATCGCCGATGTGACTCACTATGTAAAAGAAGGCGGCATCATCGACAAAGAAGCAGAAAAACGTGCAACTTCCGTTTATCTGGTAGACCGCACCATTCCGATGTTGCCCGAACGCCTGTGTAACTTCATCTGTTCCCTGCGTCCGAATGAAGAGAAACTCGCATTCTCCGTCATCTTTGACATTACCGAAAAGGAGAAGTAAGAGACTCCCGCATCGTACATACCGTCATCAACTCCGACCGTCGCTTCACTTACGAAGAGGCGCAACAGATCATCGAAACGAAAACGGGCGATTTTAAAGAAGAAGTTCTCATGCTGGATACCATCGCCAAAGCACTTCGCGAGAAACGTTTCGCAGCAGGAGCTATCAACTTCGACCGCTACGAGGTGAAGTTTGAAATCGACGAAAAGGGCAAACCTATCAGCGTATACTTCAAAGAATCCAAAGATGCCAACAAGCTGGTAGAAGAATTCATGCTGCTTGCCAACAGGACAGTAGCAGAGAAAGTGGGACGTGTACCCAAGAACAAAAAAGCTAAAGTACTGCCCTACCGTATCCACGATCTGCCGGATCCGGAGAAACTGGAGAATCTGTCACAATTCATCGCTCGCTTCGGCTACAAGGTACGTACAAGCGGAACGAAAACAGATATATCAAAGTCTATCAACCATTTGCTGGACGATATTCATGGCAAGAAGGAGGAAAACCTGATTGAAACCGTATCCATCCGCGCCATGCAGAAAGCGCGTTATTCTACGCACAATATTGGTCACTACGGACTGGCATTCGACTATTACACCCACTTCACTTCACCCATCCGCCGATTCCCGGATATGATGGTGCACCGCTTGGTTACGAAGTATATGGACGGCGGTCGTAGCGTATCCGAAAGCAAGTACGAGGACCTCTGCGACCATAGTTCGAACATGGAACAGATTGCAGCCAATGCCGAACGTGCTTCTATCAAATACAAACAGGTAGAATTCATGAGCGAACGTCTCGGACAGATTTATGACGGTGTGATCTCCGGTGTAACGGAATGGGGCCTTTACGTTGAACTCAACGAGAACAAATGCGAAGGTATGGTTCCGATCCGTGACCTGGATGATGACTATTATGAATTCGACGAAAAGAATTATTGCCTCCGCGGACGCCGTAAGAACAAGATATACAGTTTGGGAGATGCCATCACCATTCGCGTGGCACGCGCCAATCTGGAGAAGAAGCAATTAGACTTTGCGCTGATTGAGAAATAGAAACAAGTACTGTAAAAACGGATTAATAGTATACTCTTCTGTGCCACCCTATTGGCACGCTTGTGCCAAAGGCGGGGCATAGTAGTGCCAATGCGATGGCACAACTGTGCCAGAGGCTTGGCACAAACCTGTAAAAACCGACATTAGAATGAAAACAATCGTTATCGAAGACAAGCAACGAATCGAATCCATTATTCTTCAAGCTGATGCCTGCTTTGTAGGCATAACAGACTTAGAAGGCAATCCATACGTAGTTCCTATGAACTTCGGTTATGAAAACGATACTCTTTACCTCCATTCCGGTCCCGAAGGGGGAAAGATAGAAATGCTGCAACATAATAACAACGTGTGTATCACGTTCAGCCTCGGACACAAACTTGTCTATCAGCATAAGCAGGTAGCTTGCAGCTACAGTATGCGCTCGGAGAGCGCCATGTGCCGTGGGAAAGTAGAATTCATAGAAGATATGGAGGAAAAGCGCCGTGCACTGGACATTATCATGCGCCATTACACGAAAGATCAGTTCAGCTATTCCGATCCTGCCGTACGGAATGTCAAAGTATGGAAAGTACCTGTAGATCAGATGACAGGAAAAGTTTTCGGTCTGCGGGCAGACGAAAAACCATGAGATGTACAAACCTCATGGAATCACTTGCAAAATCATGTATTTTCATGATGTTATAAGTCAGTCTATCAGGCAAGGAGTGACTAAAAAGTCGGGAGTATCTCTATTCTCCTCCTTCCGGAAGGAGGAGTGGTCGAAGACCGAGGTGGTAGGAAAAATGATGTATGTTCCTATTTTATTGTAAATGACAGAGTTATGTATTCACCTACCACCTCCCCCTACGGGTACTCCTCCTTCCCGAAGGAGGAGAGTGTAGATACTCCCGACTTTTTAGTCAGCCTCTATCTGAGAAGTCAAGTGTCAACGAAAGTCAAGTGTCAATGACTGAGAAGTGAAATGCTAATATATGAAACTCTATCAGTATTGATTTACTTCACCATCTATATACTCTGCCCTATTTTTCAACCAATTCTTCAGTTCTATCACTTTCGCATCAAAGGAACGGGTGTTTTCCCATAATTCACTATTTCTCGTTACAGATGGTTTAATAAGCTTGGCCTGATCATCTATATACTGCAACAACTCATTTAATTTATTTGACTTAAAGTCTTGCCAAAAGTTTTTATAAATAGTTCTCACCCGACTGTCTTGTAGGAAGCGTCGGAAAAAAAGCAGTTCCCACTCCATTCATATCATCAGAAAAGAGCGGAGTTTCATAACTCCCGAAATGTGTCTCTTTACCTTCATAATCATACGCCCAGGCAAAGTCCCAGATCGGTCCCATAACATATTTACCTTTCCCCTCTTTATGAATAAAGATGCTTTTCGGATGGTTAATCTCCATATTGTGTACTAAATTAAAGGTAATCAGATATTTTGCAACCGATTCAATATCAATCATATCCACATACATATTTCCTTCTAACGGCTCCTTTGCAAACTGCACGGTAAATGCATTAAAATCTTTCTTCCAATACTCAAACTGCTCTGTAGTCAAATCGGGGTCTTTCACCATCACCGGAAGATTGAATGCTTCGGACTTGAATTTCGGATCTTCATCAAAATAGGAATCAAGCTCCCACATCACGCTGTTATTCTCATCCAAATCCACACGGTTTTCTTTGATTTCTATCTGTTCCGTCAGCAGATAGGAACCCTTGTATTTGCCATTCAGAACCACATCCACCGGAATGGCATGATTGGTGAAAGGAATATTCAGCAATTGCCCGACTTTGAAGGCAACTGAGTTAAGCATCAAGGTAGGATCGATATGATTAGCCAGTAATACATAATTCTTCGCTTTTCCCAAACCACAAATCTCAGATTTCTTATCAAGCTTTAACCGGTAAGGTTTCTTCGGATATCCCCATGTAGAGTTTCCCCTTCCTTTTATCTCTGTTTTGCCTGTATAGTTCTCATAAATCCCTTTGCCATCCACGGTGAGAGTCGCGTTCAAATAATAATCCTTACTTGGTATTTCCGTTATACTAGGGTCTTCTGTCGTGATCGTAAACTGAGGAATCAGGATAAAGTCCAGCGTCAGGATGTATCGGACTACTTCTCCATTCCGCATCACAAACTGATAAGTGACTGGAGAGGTGAAATCAATCTCCGTCACACCGCTGACCTGTTCTACATCATCTACCATTACTTTCACGGCATCAGTCGTAAAGACAGGAATCAGTTTCGATTGTGGAAATGTGTAGGAAGATACAATAGTCTCATCTTCAATCGTACATGAGACATCAGCAGTCAGCAAAGCATTATCTTTTCTCAAAAAGCGAAATTCGGATAACACCTGCGCATCTTTCAAGACAACTTCGACTGTATATTGTTCCCTGCTGCCGTCTTCTGCTTCTACGAGAATCATCAGCGGCCGGGAAAAATCATTCGAAGTGATGCCGGATTCCTGCCCGACTCCATTCACGCTTACAGACGTTCCTTCATACTTGAATGTAGCAATCAATGACTTCAGGTCATCATATTGATCCATCGATAGCGTTATCACATTCCCTTTAATGGAACCTCTCACGTCATTCTTAATTTTACCTTGATTGTCACTCTTCTGAATCGAAAAGCTGATTAATTGCTTCGTTGAAGAGAGAGGAGTTTCTTCATCTTTACAGGCAGAAAGCAGCAGGAGAATAATCATCAGAATCCCTAACGTCTTGTTTTTTGCATAGTATTAAATAAAAATGGTTACTTGGCAAATATACGGTTTTGCCAAGTAACCACAGGATTATTCTCTATATTTCTTTCAAAAAAAACGTTCCTTTACAAAGGATACTCTTCGAACGCGTACAGGATAGTAGATAAATAACGCTCTCCCGTATCGGGCAATAAGGCTACGATCATCTTCCCTTCGTTTTCGGGACGTTTCGCCAGTTCGGTAGCCGCATAGACGGCTGCTCCCGAAGATATGCCGACCAACAGCCCTTCTTTCTCCGCCAGCGCACGACTGGTACGGATAGCGTCGTCATTCTTCACCTGAATAATTTCATCTACGACAGAAGCATTATAAGTCTTCGGTACGAAACCGGCGCCGATTCCCTGAATCTTGTGAGGTCCGGGCTTTCCGCCGGACAGTACCGGAGAGTCGGCAGGTTCTACCGCCACCGCCTTCACACTGGGATCGCGCATCTTAAATGCTTCTCCTACTCCGCTAATTGTCCCGCCAGTACCTACACCGGCAACGAAGATATCGACTTTCCCCTCGGTATCTCTCCATATTTCCAGTCCGGTAGTGCGTAGATGCATAGCGGGATTAGCAGGATTTTCAAATTGCTGTAAGATAACGCTGCCTGGAGTGGCAGCTTTCAACTCTTCCGCTTTGGCAATCGCCCCTTTCATTCCGTCGGCACCGGGAGTGAGCACGAGTTCCGCTCCCAGAGCTTTCAAAAGGTTACGACGTTCGACGCTCATCGTATCGGGCATCGTCAAAATCAGTTTGTACCCCTTGGCGGCAGCAACGAATGCCAATCCTACTCCCGTATTTCCACTGGGTAGGCTCGATGATTGTTGTGCCGGGAGTCAAGACTCCTTTCACTTCGGCATCTTCAATCATTGCCAATGCCACGCGGTCTTTTTACACTGCCCGCGGGATTGAATGATTCGATTTTCACGATCAGACGAGCCTTCAAGCCGTTACTCTTATTATAATTACTTAGTTCCAACAACGGAGTGTTACCTATCAAATCCGTCAATTTCCTTGCAATCTTTTCCATATATATCTGTTTTTTAATTTCCTTTGTTTTAAGATATTACAAAAAAGATAGTGCAGTTTTTGTTGACAGGAAATACCATATATGTGGTAAATTTATACCATCATTATCCGGTAACCTACCATTCATCAGGAACTATTCCAGAAAATCAGCCCGCATGGGACTGAATGTGTCTATCAATACTCCCGCTTCCAGACAGACGCATCCATGCGGTTCGTCGGGTGCTACATAGTAGCCATCGCCGGTCGACAGTATCTCTTTCCGGTCGCCGATGGTCAGTTCAAACTTTCCACTTGCCACGTAGGTAACCTGACTGTGGTAATGTTCATGCAACGTACCGACAGCTCCTTTCTCAAATTCTACCTTGACCATCATCAACTGTCCGTCGTATCCCATTATCTGACGACGGATTCCCGGAGCGGGGTGCTCCCATTTCAACTCTTTCTCAAACTGAAAAACTTCACTACGCGTTTTCATATTCTCTTTCCTATTTAAATAACTGAAAACAAAGATAGCTTTTGATTTCCGTCTACCAAATGGATTCTACGGAAAAGACTTGCAGGTCTTTCACTTCGATACGGTTTCCCCAAAATGGAATCCTTCTTTGTTGTTAGTGTCAGGGCGGCGCTCCATGGAGTAAGAGTACAGTCCGCCGTCGATGAATACTTCGACCGAAGTGCGGTCGATGTAGATGTCGGCCGTCAGGCGCATGCTGGTCGGGTCCTGCGGAGAGTAGAAACGGCCGTTGAGGGTGTTGTGGTTCATGTCGTAGCCGATCATGCGCTGGCCGAAAAGGTTGAATCCGGCATCCGTGGCATGAGAGAGTTTGATCGTTGTCTTAATGCGGAGACAGTCGGCATCATAAAACTCTTTCAGATGGCGGTTGGCCTCATCCGAAGAAAGAGATTTCCATGAACGAAGAGGCTTACACAAAGATTCGACCTCCTTTACGGGAACGTTGACAAGGCGGATGCCGTCTTTGGTGGTACGCAAAGTCAGTTCGGTGGGGAGCATCATCATTCCGTTGAAAGGCATACCGGGGTGGGAGATTCTTCCCCAGCCTATCTGGATGCGTCTGCCGTCGCTTGCCGGAATATTGGTAAAGGTTTGGGCTGCATAGATACTTCCGGTGGTATAGCAGTATTTTCCGGCTTCGGGAGTAAATACTTTGCCATCGAAAGAGCCTAGCATATACGTACCGGTGGCACCATACATCACCCACTTCGTGTGGTTCTTGTCACCGTCAACCGGCAGTTCGAACAATTCGGGACATTCCCAGAAGCCTGTAACATGGCTCTCGTATTTCCAGTCTTTGAGATTGGAAGAGGTATAGATGGAGTGTCCGTCGCGCTCGTTCAGTACCAGTACCCAATGCTTGGAAGGCGCATACCAGAACACTTTCGGGTCGCGTGTGTCCTGAGAGTTCCATTTCTCCTTGGAGTTGATCACCGGATTCTTGTCGTACTTCGTGAAGGTACGTCCTTTGTCAAGGCTATAGGCTATTCCCTGCACTTGTCTGTCACTGCTGGCGGCGGTGAAGGCGGCAACCATGGCTGGAGTCTTGCCTTTATTGAATCCGGCGGTATTATCATAGTCGATGACTGCCGAACCGGAGAACATCGTTCCTAAATGGTCGGGATACAGAGCGTCCGGTAATTCTGTCCAGTGTATCAGGTCCTTGCTGACCGCATGGCCCCAGTGCATATTCTCCCAGTCTCTTTCGAAAGGATTGTGCTGGTAGAACAGGTGGTATTCGCCCTCATAATAGATCAATCCGTTAGGGTCATTGATCCAGCCTCTCCGGGTAGTGAAGTGGAATTGCGGACGGTTCTTTTCCTTATACAGTTCAGCTTGTCCTTCGATTTCGTCGGACTGGTATATTTTACTCAATCCCTTCTCATTGCCGTCGTAGGTTATCTTGATCGTCTTTCCTTTGAAAGCCGACACATCTTTAAACACCCAGTATTCCGCTTCATCCGGTGCCAGACGGATAACGACGGATAAATCCGGCTTGCCGTTTACTTCAAAAGTCATTCTTCCTCTGTTCTCTTTATGGGAGATGGGGAAGTTCAGATATTGCCTGGTTATTTTAAAAGATACTTCTCCGGCTATCGCTGCCAAACAGGAGAAGAACAAAACAAAAAGAGTAAGTACAGTTCTGCTTAATGTCTTCATAGCTATTTTATTTATTAGTTTGTAAAATCGGAGTAAATGTAGCCAATACGACCGATTTCTGATATAATAAATGATTCACAGACTATGAGAAACGTTACATTTCACAGATATTTTCCTTAAATGACCTGTATTTTTCATTTGAACCTCTTCACATAATTAACAATTAGATAGCAGGCAGGACCGAGTACCTGTCCGTGGTCAAATCCTTGCAGTTCATATAAAGAGACTTTCCGATTGCCGATATTCTTCAATAACGATGCCAGTAGTGCAATTCTCTTCGTACCGGTCAGCCATTTCCAGATTCTTATCCCCCGTAATCAGCACAACAGGAGCGGTATCCTTGCGGGCCTTGTTTACCGGAGCAAATTCGTCAATGATGGGGATTCCGTTGGGCAGGCCACGTTCTTTGCGGATGGTAAAATGAGTGACTGTCTGCCCGCTGACCGGAGGATAGGCAGCTACACTATCCGCATCGGCTCCATATGCAGCCATGTATTTCTTATCCATTGCCAGAATCAACGTAAGGTAACCTCCCGCCGAATGACCGGAAACAAAGATACGATCCTTGCGACCGCCATACTTTTCGATATTCCGGAATGTCCATGCCACGGCTTCGGCGGCATCTTCTATATAAGCCGGATTCTTTGCTTTCGGACTCAAACGATAATTAACTGCCACTACTGCAAAGCCTTGATCCGTCAGTTCCTTGGGAACAAATTTACTTCCTCCTTCCATACCACCGCCATGAAACCATACAATGGTGGAAAAATCTTTTTTATTCTCGGGATAATAAACATCCAATTTACAACGTTCCAGACGATAAGCATCTGTTTCGGAGCCGGAAATGTAAGGTACATCCTTGTCGGTACGATACGTATCCTGTGCCTGAACGAGGCAGGCACAAAAAGCAAAAAGAGAAGGAGAAAACAATTCTTTTTCATGGTTTTATTCTTTTTCATTCTTAAACAAGGACAAATATAAAACCTTATTTTTAGAATCACGGTCAAAAAAAAGAAGATATTAATATCTCCCGTCACAAACATTAATATATGTCGTGACAGGTCACTTTATCTGACTTCTCAGGTATTAATACTTGATACCGCATCTGTTTTATTCCTATATTTGCAATATTCTTTTATTGCATTTTAGTGGAAAATCGCATTTCAAAAGTCTATTTTAATATAACCATGATAAAATAAACTATAATGAGAAAACTATTACTCAACCTTTTTCTATCCACAGTAGGTCTCCTGTTTGCCGGACAAGCATCCGCTCAAAAAGAAATTGCTCCGGGAATCATCAAGCTGCAAGCGGGAGAAATTGACACTTTTACCCCTTATTCCTTATTCGGCGGGAAACCTGCCGTAGAAGCAATGAAACAACTTCCGGCTGCAAAGCCGCCCTTCAGCCCCGACGAAGTGCAAATAAAGATAACCGACCGTGGCTGTCTGATCGAAGTCCCTTTGGAGGACAACGAACAAATATACGGTTTCGGACTTCAATTCGAAACTTTCGGTCAGCGTGGCCTGCGCAAGCGCCCGATAGTAAACGACAATCCGCTGAACGGACTCGGATATACACATGCTCCGCAGACATTCTACGTCTCTACCAAAGGGTACGGTATTCTGGTCAACACGGCACGGTATACCACTTTCCTGTGCGGCTCCAATCAGAAAACCGAGCATAGTCGTCAACTACAAGCGGAAGAAAGAAAACACATTGCTACCACCACAGAAGACTTGTATAAGAACAGAAGCAACGGAAATAAAGTCCATATCGACGTACCCGGCGCCAAAGGCATTGAGGTATTTATCATCACCGGACCGGAAGTGCTGGATGTAGTCAAGAGATACAACCTCCTCTCCGGCGGCGGATGTCTTCCTCCGATGTGGGGACTCGATTCAAATACCGTGTCAAAGGAGATGCGACGCAGGACTCCGTCATGCGTTTTGCCAACTATTTCCGCGAGAAACAGATTCCGTGCGACGTACTGGGACTCGAACCGGGATGGCAGACGGCCACTTACTCCTGTTCTTATCGCTGGAGCGACGACCGTTTTCCAAGGCACAAAGAAATGCTGGACCAGTTGCAGCAGAAAGGATACAAAGTAAACCTGTGGGAACACGCGTATGTTCATCCTTCTTCCCCCATCCGGAAGGCGCTGGAGCCCTACTCAGGCGATTTCCTTGTATGGAACGGACTGGTACCGGACTTCATCCAGCCGGAAGCACACAAAATATTTACCGATTACCACCGCACACTGATAGAAGAAGGCATCTCCGGCTTCAAACTGGACGAATGTGACAACTCGAACATATCTTTTGCTTCCGCCACATGGTGCTTCCCGGATATGGCACAGTTCCCTTCGGGCATCGACGGAGAAAAGATGCACCAGGTATTCGGTTCCCTTTATGTGAATGCGATGGACAGTATCTATCGTGAAAAAAATACCCGCACCTATCAGGATTACCGGTCGTCCGGTATGTTCATGTCTTCACGCAACGCCGTACTTTATAGTGATACATACGATCCCAAAGAGTACATTCAGGCACTTTGCAACTCGGCATTCGGAGGACTGTTGTGGTGTCCTGAAGTGCGTGAGGCACATTCTGCCGAAGATTTCTTCCATCGTCTGCAAACGGTGATTCTTTCTCCGCAGGCTATGGTCAATGCATGGTATCTGCAATACGCTCCGTGGCTGCAATTCGACCGTGGAAAGAACGAACGTGGCGAGTTCCTGCCGGAAGCAAAGAGGTATGAAGAATATGCCCGTACACTGATTAATCTGCGTATGCAGCTGATTCCTTATCTGTACAGTGCTTTTTATACATATTATAAAGAAGGTGTACCTCCTTTCCGTCCGTTATTGATGGATTATCCCAAAGATGAACGTTTGCGCACTATCAGTGACCAGTATATGATGGGAGACGGATTGATGGCTGCCCCTTTATACCAGAACAAGAAAACGAGAACGGTCTACTTCCCCGAAGGAACATGGTACAACTTCAATACCAATGAGAAATATGAAGGCAACCGTGAATATGAGATTACGACGGAATTAGATCAGTTGCCACTCTACGTCCGCCAGGGAACGTTATTGCCATTGGCCGCACCTGTCCCCTATGTGGATGCTCAAACCGTATTCGATCTGCATTGCAAAGTATACGGCGCTCCTTCGGCAACGTTCCTCCTTCTCGAAGATGACGGTATAAGTTACGATTTCCAAAAAGGACAATTCAACGAAGTAACGCTGGAAGCCGCAAAAGGAAAGGTAAAACTTAAAAGAACAAAAGAATACAAGCAGAAAAGATATCAACTGACAGATTACGAGTTCATCAATTGATTTCTTAATTAGTTTCACTGCTTGAAACTAGAGTTTCATCAGTGAGAAACTGTAGTTCCAAAGGCTTGAAACCAAAAGTTCCAAGCGTATGAAACTATAGTTTCAAGTAATGGGAACCAAAGTTTCAAGCAATGGGAACTGTAGTTTCATACCTTAAAACAAACTCGGCTTATTAATAGCTGAAATGAATGACAGCGTGACGGCAAATCTTTCCGTCACGCTGCTGTCACAGGTTGCTGTCACGGTCTTATGATTTAATTATCAGACTATTGTCACAGGTTTAGTGACAGATGACAGCAATTCTTCAAATTTATATCTTTATGTAGGCATTGAGTTCAAGTCATAAACGCAGGGAAATCCGACTTTCTTCCCCTCGGTCCGGCATACGAAGGCTGCAAATACCGGTCGCCTTATCCCAACTCCACACCATACTTTCAGTGTCATCGTCCGGATTCTCTTCCAGACGTTCCGGCTTCACCTTCTTTACCTTCTTGCCTTGCACGGTAACTCCTTTGGGAGCCGTCTTCAGATACATACGGAAAATAAAGTTTCGGGGAGCGGGCACTGCATACCCTTTTCCTTCACGGGCACCAACCGAAAGAAGATAACCACCCTCCTCCGTCCGGAAGCGAACGGGAGTTTTGGCAAACTCATCCCGTTGATAGCCGAGGTCTTCTCCCTCATCTTCGTACAAAGTGAACGAGGCCTCCTCTCCTTTTGGTGCCGGAAATACTTCAAAGATCAGCGGATAGACCGGTTTCTCATGCGTGTAGTTCATCACCGGCATGGTGGGGATGATGGAACCCTGCTTTACAAACATCGGGATGCACGACAAGGGAGCTTCCACGGTAGTCCACTGTTCTCCGGTATAGACTGTTTGTTTATTGTTGTAGTCAATCCAAGTGCCTTCGGGCAGATAGACATTCTTCGTACGTGCCCCTTCTTCACCACCGGAGCTACCAGCAGCTCTTGTCCGAACAAGAACTGCCCATCGGTAGAGAACGTTTCCATATCCGCCGGATATTCCAAAAAGAGAGGACGCATGATGGGCAATCCCGTATCATGAGCTTCGCGGGCATACGTATAGATATAAGGCAATAAACGGTATTTCAGTTCGATGGCCTCCTTCGCGTTCTTTTCCGCTTCCGGACCGAAGAGCCACGGTTCTACCGGATTATCCCCCTCATGATGAATACGGCTCAAAGGATTGAATGCACCGAACTGTATCCATCGGGTATAAAGTTCCGCCATAGATGGATAGTCTTCGATGTCTCCGCAATACCCCGTAATGTCACAGGTAGTAAACGGAATTACTCCCAACCCTGCGGAAAGAATCACCGGAATCTGATTGGCCAGTTGCCCCCAGCCCTGCAATACATCGTCTCCATTTCCGCAATCTCCCGTCCAACCGAACGTATAACGCTGCAATCCCGCATAAGCGGCACGGGTCATCTGAAAGACGCGACGGTTCGGATTCCGTTTCTCGAACTGCTCTTTGACCACTTTATCCCAAGTCAGTCCGTAGACATTATGGATTTCGTCGTGCATCCCCAGATGATGTTTCATCACAAGGCGTTCGGTCTGCTCTTCGTTGCTCCATGCGGGTTCTCCCATATCCGTCCAGAAGCCGGAGATGCCATCGTCAATGGGTTTCTGCTGATAGGTTCCCCACCAGTCGGCTACGGCAGGTAAGGTAAAATCCACTACCCCACAATTTCCGCCCCAAGGCCACGGCATGTCATAACTCTTCCCGTTCGTGCTGTCCTTGACAAAATATCCCAGACGGTCCGCTTCCTCCCATTGCTTCTTGTTGGCTTGCGAGATGACCGGGTCTTGCGATACGACTACCTTGAATCCCATTTCTTTCAGGTCGGCAAGCATCTTTTTTTCGGATGCCCGTAGTTGCCCTTCCGCCATTCGAAGTCCTGTAGATGTTCCGTCCAGCCGATATCCTGATAGATAATATCACAGGGGATGCCGCGTGTCCGGTAGCCTTCGGCTATTTCGCGGCTCAGTTTCTCGCTTGTCAGCAGGCCACGACATTGCGCAAAGCCCAATGCCCATTTCGGAGGCATGATAGGTTTGCCCGTCAGTCCTACATACTGACTCAGGATTTCCTTATAGTCCTTGCCGAAGATGAAGTAGTAAATCATCTCCCCGTCCGGCGCCTCGAAGCTGTAATAATCACGGCTTTCCGTTCCGAACTTAAATTCTGTCTTATACGTATTATCAAGGAAAATACCATACCGGTAACTGCTCATAAAGAAAGGGATGCTCTTGTAAAGAGGGTCTTCCACCACACTGTAACAAGGTTTATCGCTGTTCCACATCTTGTAAGATTCTCCTCTGCGGTCCATCTTGCCGGTCTTTTCCCCAAGCCCGAAGAAATGCTCGTCACGGCGAAGCGTTTTATATTCCACCTTCTTCGTGCCTTCGCTGACGTGTCCTTTATCGGCATAGTCACTGAAGAGGAGTTTCTGATATTTGTCGAATATCTGGATGCTCATCGGCGACTTGTTCACCCGTATGCGCAGCTTCGAGGTAAATATCTCATAGCAGGCGGCCTGTTCGTCCACATGAACCGTTCCCACATCTTCCAGTTCTTCATTGATCACGGCAAAGGAAGCGTTTCTCCGTTGCAGCTTCCCGTCCGGCGAGAACCAGATTCTTACCACGGAAGGACTGCAAAGTTGCAGTTGCAGCGCGGCACTGTCCGCCAGGTGAAAAGTCACCTGACGACCCTGCTGCGTAAAAGAGGTACATATACTTTTTGCGTTTTCTGCCCAGACCAACGCCGGAAACATCAGACACAACATCCACACCCCAAACTTATATCTAATCTTCATACCTATCGTTTTAGTTATTCCGTTGCAACTGCCTTATTCAGCTACAATCATTGTCCAGTATTTCAAGGCAGGCAGTATGAAGGAGACTACCCCGTTCTCCTGCGTAAATGCCAGTTCCTGCAAAGCTCCTCCGTGTACGTCCGGCGATGCCACCCACAATTTATTCACTTTGGCGGGCAGGTTCATCTGCAAGGCCGCTTTCGTGATCAGGGCAGGTTCGGGCATGGTGCCGTCCACGTCCCGCCAGCTAAGGCTGTTCGCCTGCGAGAAGTTAAGCAGATGCACTACTTGCTTGCCGTCTACCTGCTTGGCGTAGGTAGTGACCGACCCCAACTTTGGAGGCCATACGTTGAGTTTCATTTCTCCGTTGGTACAGTTCATAGCGATGCTGTTCTCCGTTCCGCCGTCGCGGAGCAGGTTCTGATAAGACGTGAGGAAGTCGTAGTAATGAACCATCGCCGTTTTCAGTTCCTCGCTCATCGTCAGGTTGTCGTTCGGAAAATATTCTTTGCACAGCATATGGTCACCACCCAGTTCGAGATGCGAGCCACCCAAAGCGAACATCACCGCATCCGTCAGCAAGATACCCGCTGTATTGAACTCTCCCCGATGATCCGCCTTATTATAGTTCATATAGGCAGCGAAAACCGTATTCAGCTGATTATTGCCATACACTCCGTTTTCATACAGGACGGCTTTCAGATGGGTAAAGTCCGCCTCATCCGCCCACATCTCATTATAGAAGAAATCTACTTTGCCGGTTTCTCCGATCTGACGGGCACCGTAGCGGCTTACGGCATTCATCACCAGACTCTTGTCGGGATGCGCCTGCTTCATGGCTTCGATAAAAGAAGCATATCCTTCGCGGAGGTTGACCGGTGTACCGTTGTAGTTGTAAAGCGTTCCCCGCTTGCCCAACTGGTCGATCTGATAGCCGTCGAAGGCGAAGTTCGCATACACGTCGTCATTCCGTTCCGCCATATATTGCTGCCATTCCTTGTCGGAAGGATCTACCAGATAGATATTGCTCTTCCATCCGCTTGGCAGGTCGTGACTGTCTTTCGTGGTATGCGAAGCGTCCTTAAACAGATACCATTCTTCTTTCACCCCGTCGGAAGCCGCATCCTTCAATGCCCCGAAACAAAGATTATAGAACATGGACTTCATTCCAAAATGTTGTTGTGCCTTGATATAATTCTTCACAGAGCTTGTATGGACAGGGCGGTTCGCAATGTCGAGATATTCCTCGTCCAACTGCGTGCGTGTGCCGCCCAGCGGCCAATGATGTTTATTGTGCCAGTCCTGAAACTGTACCCAGTTGATGTGATGGCGGTTCAGATAGGCCATCTCTTCCAGCGTTTTCTCTTCTGTCTTGTCTCCGTCGAAATCTGCCACGAAGCCATATCGGGGGAAACGTGCCGGATGGCTGGATACATCTACCGCAATCGTACCGACGATGACGTCCGTACCGTTTTCCTGCCGGTAAAGTTCTGCCATGTATCCTTTGAAATCGGTGGAAGGAGCCTTCCATGTCCAGTTCGTACCGCTGACCGGTTCTTCTCCGACTATTTCTCCCGAAAGGCGATAGCGTACCTTTGTTCCGGCAGGCAAGGCATCGGCGGCAGTGAAAGTCACTGTCTCGTTCGGTTTATAAAAAGCCTTGTCGGTTGTCAGTTCCACGCATAAGTCCGATGTCACCGGAGTTACTTCGGTCACACTGCCCGACGTTCCTCCGTTCTGTGGGTTCGATTCATGATCGTCGCTGCAAGACAGACACAGGAAGGCAGCCACCAAATATATTATCTTCTTCATCTTGAATACTTGTTTATTGTTTTACAATTGAAATCGTTTCTTTCAACTGGTCAATCGTAATCCGATACGAGCCAGCTTCCTGAATATTCCATTTATTGTCCAGACTGCCGAGGTCTGTATCCGGATACATATTCTTCAGTTCCGCATCCGTTTTACTGGTAAATAAGGCTGTCTCCACTTCACCGGTCGGTGCCTTTCCGCTCTTGTCCGCCATCAGCCAGTCTCCGTTCCAGTCGGACTGCTTGTCGCAGGAGATCTTCATCTCCCCTGTATTCAGTGTACCGCTCCAGGTAAAGATGTAAGGGCTGTCGGCACTTTTAGCCATCGGGGTGGCGTTGTCGATGCTCCATCCGTTCGGAGTGGCATCGCCTACCAGATACAGTCCTTCGTAGGGGGTAAACGGACGCATCAGCATCTTTTCCTTTCCCTTGGCTGTGAGGAACAGCACTTTATAGGCCTTTGCCGCATTCGCTTTCCTTCATTTGCCATTTATTGTCTTCACCTCCCAATACAACTGAAGTGGAAGTATACGGAGCGTTCCCTTCGGTGGGATGGAAGAAAGCATCCGACTGACCGAAGTCCGTCACGGAAGTAAACTTAAAATCACCGTCCGCCTTCCACGGAATCACGGCACCATAATGGAACAGATTCATCTGAACGGCATCTTTAGACAGTGCCTCGAATCCCCAGCCATTGTCGCCGGTAAAGGAGCCGACAATATAGAATTCTTCAAAGCGCCATCCGATGTTTTCCGTTTCGGTCATGGTCATTGTCAGGTCGAGCAGGTCTACCTTGACTATATAGGTCGCTTCCTTGCTGACTGTAAACGGTTCGTCCGGTTCGTCGCCCGATGTGCGGTAGATAAGCCGTAGTTCTTCTCCGGCAGCGGCATCCCGGTTGTAGGACGGAAGAAATTCTCCCAATGTCGTTATAAACTTGAATACACCGGTATTCAGCTTTCCTGTCCACGTAAACTGTCCGTTGTCCGTGCGCTCCATAGGCGTCGCTTGATCGGCGCTCCATCCGTTAGGGGCAGCTTCTCCGATGAGGTAAAGCGTCGGAGTAACCGGTTGATAAGTAGTCACATCCAGCGCAACTGTGGCACGCTGCTCCTTTTCCTCCATTCCGGCAACAGTAGCGGTAATGCGTGCTTCCAGCGATACTTTTTCGGCATAGCCGACGCCTAGCTGCGTGTTCAGAAACTGATTGAGTTCTTCCGTTTTCTTCGTCCACTGATAAGTTCCCGTTCCTAAATCTACGGAATAGGCACGGGCGAAGTCGGTTCCCGCCTTGGCTATTTCCAGTGTATAAGAAATACGGTTTCCGCTTCCGTAGTTCGTTCCCGTAGTCCATGAAAGCGTTAACGCCTCCTGACTGTGATTCTTTTCGTTCAATACGATCTCCTGCTGATTCACCGTAAGAGTCAGCGTATCATGTCCCTTGTCCGTCTCCATATAATCCTCGGCGCAGGAAACCATCGCTCCGCCGATGAAAAGAGAGCACAACATCTGATATATATATTTCTTCATCATATGATCTGTCTAAATGAATGATTGTAAAAGCGATTAATAACCGGGATTCTGAGTCATCAGATTGTTAGAGTCCATCTCTGTCTGCGGGATGGGCAGCAGCAGACGTTCCTTCGTCACCTGATTCTTGCCGATGGATTTCAGGAACTCAATCGCATAGTTACCATTATTGATGCGAATCATATCAAACCAGCGATGTCCCTCAAAAGCAAGTTCCATCCGGCGTTCGTGAATAATCTTTTCCCGCATTGTTTCCTGATTCAAGGTAGTCGGTACATCCGCCAGTCCGGCACGCTGACGGACGATATTCAGAGGTGCGGCAGCCTGATCGGGATGTCCCAGTTCGTTCAGGGCTTCCGCCTTCTTCAACAGGACATCCGCATAACGGTATACCACGAAGTTATTCGGGTTGGTATTATATTCCGGCGAAACGGTCTTCGACACAAGGAACTTCCGGACGTTGTAACCTGTACCCGACCATGAACGTCTGTATTCCATGCCGTCGAAAGCAGGACAGCCTTGATATAACACGGTCACATCTTTGCGCAAATCGCCCGCTTCGTACTCTTTGATAAATTCTTCCGTAGGCAGATTCCATCCGTAAGCGCCTGCCACCATACCGGAGTTGCGGGTCCCATGAAGGTCGACAGCCAGGAAGACTGGTTGTCCCCTCCCCAGAAATCGTATTCCGTACTGCCGGAGTATTGTACTTCGAAAAGGGATTCCGCACCGTTATTGATCGTAGCATCGAAATTATCGGCATACTTGCACTGAGACAAATCATATCCCATCGCAGTAATCTGGTCGCACAACGTAACAACTTCACTGTAATAGTCCCGATGGTTGGGCGCCAGCGTCAGGTAAATATCTGCCAGCATAGCCATCGCCGCTTCTTTGCAGGCACGTCCCTTGTCATTTTCTCCGTAACTGCTCTTTGGGGGAAGCATATCCACCGCATTCTTACAGTCCGAAAGAATCTGCGCATATACCTCATCTACCGTATTGCGGGCAATATCCGTCGACTGTCCCGGCTCAAAGGGCTGTAGCCGCAAAGGTACGCCACCATAAAGGCGGACGAGGATATAGTAGTAATGAGCACGCAGGAAATATGCCTCACCCATGCAACGGTCTTTTATCTCATCGGAGATGACAGCCGAAGGCAGATTGGAAAGCACGATATTACAACGTCCGATGCCTACCCACGGAGAACGCCATACGTACAGGGCAAAACCGTTGTCGCTCTGCGCTATAAAGTTAGCCGCCTGAACAGTTTCCAGTCCGTCGGTTCCTCCTCCGGCGCCTACCTCGCTGTTGCCGGCAAGGATGTCGAGGCTCCACAGGCGCTGATTATACATATTGGACGACTGCAACGTCTTATAGCAGGCAGTAGTCAGTGCTACGGCAATCTCATTGGTCACTTCCGATTCGGGGTCCACACCGTATTTGGGGTACTTATCCAGAAAATCACTGCACGATGTCAAGGCAAGTACGACAAGTATCATTATAAAAGTCAGTTTCTTTTTCATTTTCTTCCTCCTGATTTAAAAGTTAAAGTTCAAGCCCATACTGAATGTACGCGAGATAGGGTAACGGCTGCTGTCTATACCGTTGACATCCACCTCGGGGTCGAAGCCCGAATATCCGGTGATAGTCGCCACATTCTCGCAAGAGAAGGAGATACGGGCGTTTTCCAGTTGAATCTTTTGCAACCACTTTTTAGGCAGTGTATACGAAAGGGTGATATTTTTCAGACGGAGATACGAGCCGTTTTCCACAAATCGGTCGGATACGCGGCAGTTCTGGTTCGGGTCGCCCCAGATGGCACGCGGCATGGAGTAGCTTGTGCCTTCTCCTGTCCAGCGGTTCAGTACGGCTGTGGTCTGGTTGTAGGCGGCAGCCATTCCTTCGTTGTCCACATTGTTGGCATTATAAATCTTGTTGCCTGCCACTCCTTGCAGGAAAACGGAGAGTTCCCATCCTTTGTAAGATAGGTTGTTGGAGAGTGAGAAGAACCAGTTCGGATTCGGATTGCCAAGGATCGTACGGTCTTCGTCGTTAATCACTCCGTCGTTGTTCAAGTCTCTGAAGCGGATGTCCCCGGAGCTGTGCCCGGCTGGGTGGCGTGGCGGTTGACTTCTCCCCAGTTCTGGAAAAGACCGTCGGTAACGTATCCATAGAAAACGTTGATCGGGTAACCGGCTTTCAGCATGGTCACGTATGAATTGCCTATCTGGTTGATAAACATCGGAGTTTCGCTGTTCAGGTCCAGAATCTCATTTTTATTGTAGGTAGCCGTTAAAGCGGATTCCCAGGAGAAGATGCCTTTCAGGTTGATGGTACGCAATGTCATTTCCACTCCTTTGTTGCGCATCTTGCCGGCATTGGTGAAAGTCTCGGTAGTATCTTCAAAGCCCGAAGTGATGGGGATGGAAGCCTTCACCAGCATATCGTTCGTATTCTTGATATAAGCATCCAGTGAAAGGCTGACACGAGAATCGAACAGGCTCATGTCCACTCCGAAGTTGGCCTGGCGCACTTCTTCCCAATGGATGTTCGGATTGGAGAGAGTGGTAGATACCAAAGCAGTGGAGTTATTGTTTCCGAAAGGATAGACACCCGTGTTGTAGGATGCGACAAATCCATAGTTACCGATTTCCTGATTACCGGTCACACCGTATCCGACACGCAGTTTGAGATCGTTCATCAGGAAGTTATCTTTCGGGAACCAGTCTTCCTGAGAGACACGCCAAGCCAGAGATACGGAAGGGAATGTTCCCCATCGGTTGTTCTTACCAAAGCGGGAAGAGCCGTCGCGACGTACGGTAGCCGTCAGCAGGTATTTGTCTTCGTATGAGTAGTTGAGACGTGCCATCAGTGAGAGCAGTGCCCAGTCGCTCTGGCTGCCGCCAAGGCTGTACATCTTTTCTCCGTTGTCCATCTCATGGATATTGTCGAACATGAAAATGTTTTTTTCTGTGCGTTCAGATAATCGTAGTTATTCCACTGTGCAGAAGAACCTGCCATCACACCTACACGGTGTTTCTTTGCAAAAGTATGATCGAATACGAAGTAGTTGTCCCACAGGTAGGTGAATGATTTGTTGTCGCTTTTGTAGCGGGAAGATTCTTCTACCGGATTCGGTTTCCAGTCGTATGCCGGCGTGAAGTTGTCGGCAAACCAGAACTTGGCGTCATAGCCGAAGGTACTTTTCAGTTTCAGCCATTTAGTGAAGGTGATCTCTCCGGTGATGTTTGCGAGGAAGTTATATCCTTTCGTCTCGTTAGTCATCATGTGAAGCGTACCGATCGGATTGCGGATACTTCCGTACCATTGCGCCTCCTGTCCGGGACCGCTCCAACTGCCGTCGTCATTCTTCACCGGTTGGGTGGGAAGGGCTTTCATCGCATCACCGATACTGTATGTTCCTCCTTCTTTGACATCTGTGCTGAATGTGAGGTTGGTGGTGAATTTCAGCCATTTGTTGACTTGGGCGTCACTGTTCGCCTGAAAATTGAAACGGCGATAATTGACACTCTTCACAATGCCGGACTGATCGAGAAAACCGCCGGACACGTAATAATGCGCCTTTTCCGTGCCGCCGGAATAGCTGACCGAATAACTCTGCTTCACTCCCGTGCGCAGCATCTCGTCGAGCCAGTTGGTTCCTTTTCCCAATGAAGAAGGGTCTGCCCAGTAAGGGTTGGTGTTATCGTCATTGTTTGAGAGCATATCATTGCTCAATGCTGCATATTGGGCGGCATTCAGCATATCAGGCACTTTAGTTGCATTCTGTATCGCCCAGTTCGCATTGACCGTTACCTTTCCGGCGCCTTCGGCACCGCGTTTACTGGTAATCATCACTACACCGTTGGCACCGCGCGAACCGTAGATGGCAGTTGCCGAAGCATCTTTCAATACGTCTACCCGTTCCACATCAGCCATATTCAAGGAAGATAAGCCTAAATCGGTGGGAATCCCGTCGATGACAACCAGCGGGTTGCTGTTGTTGATCGTGCCCAGACCACGGATTTTAATCGTCACATTATCCCCCGGTTTGCCGGCATCGATAATTTGCACGCCGGATACTTTGCCCTGCATTGCCTGACCGATATTGGCTACCGGAGAGTCTTTTGATATCTTTGACTCCTACGGAAGATACGGCGCCGGTCAGGTCACTCTTTTTCATCGTTCCGTAACCTACTACAACAACTTCGTCCAATACTTCGGTATCTTCCTGCAAGGTTACTTTCAGTGCGGTTTTTCCGTTCACTGAAACAGTCTGCGTCTTATAGCCGACAAAAGAAATGGTCAATGTGCTGTTAGCAGAAACATTTAATGAGAAGTTACCGTCGATATCGGTAATCGTGCCGTTCGTGGACTTGCCTTCTATCACACTGGCACCGATCACCGGTTCGCCCGTGGCGTCCACTACATGTCCTTTTACTGTAATCTGCTGTGCGAATGCACTAAGAGATAGTAACAAGCCCCACATTATTAATAAGAGGCGGCGTTCAAAGCCTTTCGACTTCATACTCTGTTCCATGTACATTAATTTAAAGTTAATATTAGGATTACTTTTTTGTTTTCACTGAAACAAAAAGTATCCACAATTAAATGCGCTTCTTTTTTTGCCAGATAGCAAAAATATAGTGGTTTATACAGCACAATACAGTATAAAACACTAATAATAAGAATATTACAGAATAGTAACCGTGCTAAAAAAGTAGTGGATTTCTTACTCTTCCACCTTCCCTATTTTCATTACTTTAGCCTCAAACTCATCCCGTTCGCCGAGTGCTTTGTTGCGGACACGTGTCCGGTAATTATAAATAGTGGTCACAGAGTAGCGGAGGAACTGGGCGATCTTGGTACTATCCGTAATCCCCAGACGGATCAGGGCAAAGATACGAAGTTCGGTATTCAGCAGTTCACCCTGCTTGGGCTGCATCGGCTCGACAAGCAACGCATTAAATTCTTCCACAAAGTTGGGGAAGAGTTGCAGGAAGGTCATATCGAAGTTTGCGTAGAACTCTTTCAGCTCTTCTTCGAGGAATTGGGAAGATTTAATAGCTTTATACAACTCTTCTACCCTGCCGGCAGCCGCAATCTTATTCAGGGAACGACGGTATAAGTCCATCTTATCCAGATAGGTGGAACACTGGTCCATGTAGCGGCCGATGTATTCCTCTTTAATATAGTTAGCTTCCGAAAGGGGGTATGGTTCATCTCTTTCAGTTGCGAATTGGAGTCATGAAGCTCACCGTTCAGCTCTTGCAGAAGCGTATTCGTGTCAATCACTTCCCGACGGGCAGCAGCCACTTTCTTCATCTGCTTGTAAACGAAGAATATAGCCACCAGCAGAAAGACTGAAAGCAGACTGATACAGATCAAAGATATCTTCATTTCCTGTTGCTGCCGCTTGGTTTTCAGCTGGTAAGCCTGATCGATGATGGGGAAGACTTGCGAGATTTCCAGTGTACGAAGGCGGGCGTTGCAGAGCGTAGCATCTTCGAGCGAGCATTTCAGATAGTTGTATGCACGGTCAATGTCTCCGTCTTCATATACAAGAGAGGCGAGTTTCCGCAGGGAGACGTATTCCTTGACTGCCGATTTTAAATCGGCGATGGCCGAGAGAGCCAGAAAGTGTTTCTGCCCTTTCTTGTCTCCTTTGAGGCGATAGGCTTCTGACAAGGTATAAGTAATCATCGCCTTGGAATGATCGTCCAGAGAGGGTTTCCGGTAGAAGTCGGTCAGCATGGTTATTGCCTGGTCATATTGGGCGTGTACGGTGCATTTGTCGGCCATCACCAGCACATGACCCAATGAGTCGGAGGCATTAGTCTGTAAAAGGGAATCCCGATACAGGTCCGTCATCCGGTAATACTCTTTTTTCTCCTTCTCGGTGACGGCATAATCTCCCATCAACCCGTAAATAGTACGATACAAGTGGTAATAATAGGGATAGAGATAATCAGACAGGGTTTTTCTTGTCTATCTGTCCCAACTGCTCCAGAGCTTCCTTTGTACATTCCGGTGGTTCCCATCACCTCTGCCATATTCATGGCGGCATCATCCAGATAATCCTGTTTGTTCAAATGAGAAGCCAGTCCCTGCTTCCGCTGTGCATATACATACGAAGAATCCAGATTATAAGCCCGATATTCATCGAAAAGCCTGCCGCAAAATCCATAACGCTGCTCATCGGAAGTAGCCTCGGACAGCAACTTCTTCAAATCGGAGATGCGTGCCTCCTTTTCTGCTCCGTAAGTCTGACGGTTCTTGATAATTCCGTCAATCTCACGAAGCAGCATATCTGTACTCTTATCATCATTTCTTGCGCAAAGCAAACAGGGAAGGACAATTGTCACGAAAATCAAAATAATCTTTCTCATAGCGCCATATGTATTATATCTGCAAAGATAAAAAGTCTTTCAGAAACCGACAGCCTTCTTTGAGAAATTATTGCAAGTCTTGGGAATAAAAACGTGTCCGATCAGTAAGCCCTCAAACCGAAATCAAAGCTCATCTTTTTAGTTTCCCGTACTTCGATTTTCAACTCATTCTTTCCTTTTCGCAAATATCGGCAATAATTACTGATATTGTACTGATTATATTGCCTGGTTTGTTTCACCTCCTGCGAAAAAGACCTCCACTCCATTCAACCATACCTTCACATCTCCGGTAGCACGCACCCACAAAGACAAATGGCTGAATTCATCATTGACATCAAAATGAAGTTTCCGACACAATTTCCGAACGGGGAGGGCAATCGAAAGGCAAAGAGGTCATTTTCGACTCCTGCCCGTTAAGGCTGACTGCACGGCTGACCGCACTCCCATTCTGAGCGTCGGGCACCAAAGTAATGACTTTCGCCGGATTGACATGATATAAACGATCGTGCATGATATGCAACAAGCCTTCCGGAATTTTAATAACTTTCCGGTCATAAGTAATCAGACCATTTACTTCACCTTCGACATCAGTGGTTTGTGTATAAATCGCCGCACTCAGCCCCTGTGCTATCAATGTCTCCAAATCATAGACCAGACGACCATAGTTATCCATCAGCGCCATTGCTCCATCAATATTTTTATATCCCCAGTTCCGCATACCGGGATTCCACAGATGTTCTTTGATGGCCCATCCATACCCTCCGAATTCTCCTAAGACAGAAATCCGATTGCCATTACAAGCGGGCAAAATCATGGAAGCAGACGGATAATTGTGTACATCATACATATGGCCTACTCCTCTGTCTGTCCAGCCGGTTACTCCGTCAATGATACGGCTTTTATCGTATTCCATTACCTTTTCCACTATTTCTACCGTATTATGCTGTCCCCATCCTTCATTGAAGATTACCCACGTTGTGATACAGGAATAAAAACGCAGACGGTCAATCATCTCGAACATCTCCTGTTGCCATTGGTTAGTATGTGATGCGGGTGCATTCCAGTCCGTTTGCGCATTGGGCTTAATATGTTCTTCGTCTTTTCTTTCGGTAGAGAAGCCGGATACCATATCCTGCCACATCATCAAACCCAACGAATCGGCATAATAATAATATTGCTCCGGTTCTACTTTAATGTGTTTGCGTATGGTATTAAATCCCATATTTTTGAGCTGAACCATATCCCAAAGCATTGCTTCTTCGGAAGGAGGTGTCAGCAAACCATCCGGCCACCAGCCTTGATCCAGTGTTCCATACTGGAATATTGGATCACCATTCAGACAAATACGCTGGTAACCACATTCATCTTTGCGGATACTGACCTCACGCATCGCAAAATAGCTTTTTACCTGATCTATTACTTGTCCTTGACTTAACAACTCAATATTCAGATGGTAAAGTTTCGGAGAAGACGGACTCCAAAGAACAGCCTCCGGAACTTCCATTTCTATCTTTGAGGCTAATTTTTGCTCTGTCGTACCCACTACCTTACCTTCGTCCAGTAATTCCACTTTTACTTTTTCTCCTCCTTTGGCTTTAGCTACACTGATGTCCAGACTAACCGTCTTTTTATGAATATCAGCTGTAGGAAGAACCTGAAGAATATGGGTTGAATTTACAGCCTCCAACCACACAGTCTGCCAAATACCGGATACCGGAGAATACCAGATACCTTTCGGCTCCAACTGTTGCTTGCCACGGGAAATTGACTCCGTATCCGTAGGGTCGATAACAGCAACCTCAACAAGTTGCGAACCACCTTTTTCTCAGCAATTTGGTTACATCGAAAGAGAAAGGATTATTCCCCTTTATGAATGCCCGCCAATTTGTTGTTTACCCATACCTGACATTCATAATCTACAGCTCCGAAATGCAAAATCACTGTTTTTCCTTTCCATGCGTCATCAAGGGTAAAGTTACGCTGATACCACAATTTCTCGGTAGGCAGAAAAGAACGCTGCACCCCCGAAAGGGAAGATTCGATAGCAAACGGAACGAGAATCTGTCCCTCGAACTTCACTTCTTTTTTTAGGTGTATCCTGAGTAGTAACCGCATACTGCCATAACCCGTTGAGATTCATCCATTGCGAACGTTGTAACTGAGGACGCGGATAACTCTGCCATACATTTTCCGACGTAACTTTATCAGCCCAAACTGTTTTCATTCTATTTTCTTTCGGGCTTGCTGCGCAAGCGAACGTATGTGCCATAGCACTTACAAATACTGCAATTAGTAGTTTCTTGTTCATAAGTTCCCTATCTTTTCTTTCCTACTGTGTTTTCCTACTTATCTCTATATTCTTTAAAGTCCTTCCGGCGTCCTTTATTATAAGTATTCCAAACCTTCGGGAAATAAAGCACATCACTATGGTCTGCCCACTCAAAATAAGCGTCTTCCAGTTCCTTTGCCATTTCAGGGTATTCCTTTATCAGATTATGTTGTTCTGTGCGGTCTTCTTTGATATTATAGAGTTCCCATTCATCACCTCTAAAATTCGCAGAGACCAGTTTCCAGTCACCTTTGCGTACCATACGATTACCTTCATGTTCCGCATAGATATAACGGTCCGGCATTTCTTCACCGCGTACAATAGGAAGGATTGACTTGCCCGGTGTAGGTACAATCTTTCTTCCTTCGTATTCTTCGGGATATTTAGTCCCTGCCAGTTCGATGCAAGTTGCCATGATATCCGAGAATTGTGCCGGTTGATGGTCAATACTGCCTTTGTGCTTAATCTGTTTACCCCACTGGATAATGCAAGGAGTGGATATTCCACCTTCATGCGCATAATGTTTATAAAGTGTCAATGGGGTACAACAAACGTTTGCCCAGCCGGTTCCGTAATGATGATAAGTTCCCGGTAGTCCCATCTGGTCTAATTCAGCACCAACATGAGTATGATATTCTGTTCCAGTTTGCTTGTCGAAACCAAATTCATGCCATTCGGCACAAGCTCCGTTGTCCGACATGAACATGATAAATGTATTATCCAGTTCACCGTTCTTCTGTAAAGTATCCAATACCCGACCAATATTGGTATCCATAATATCTATCATGGCAGCATAAATAGCCATACGGCGAGCCAGGTCAGTCTGCTGTTCCTTTGTTAAAGAATCCCAGGCAGGCAGCGGATGTGTCTCATCCTCAAACAAACTTTCGGGAACAACACCACGCGGGCTTAATGCTGGTTTTCCTTGCAAAAAGCCCCATCTTTACTATTCGTTTCCAACGTTGATCTCGAATCTTATCCCAACCCCTGCAGGTAAATCTTCATATATTTATCCGTTACTTCTTTCGGAGCGTGCAACGGAAAATGAGCAGCATTGTATGCCAAATACAGAAACAAAGGTTTTTCTTCCTGATGTGCCTGATTAATAAAGTCTATGGCATAATCGGTTATTACGTTAGTAGCATAAAATTCTCCCTCTTTATATTGACGTGGGTTACGATCCTTAGGCAATCGGGTATATACGTCCGGATTCCAAAAAAGAATTGAATCCACCTAACAAACCATAATATTCCTGAAACCTCGGTTTATCGGATTGGCGGTTTTGCCCAGATGCCATTTACCGGACATGGCTGTGAAATATCCGGCATCTTTTAATACTTCGGCAATGGTAACGTTGTCAGAATTGGAACGAAAGCCGGCATATCCTTTCGGCCATGCCGGACGGGTTGCATCCATGTGTCCCTAACCCTGTCTGATGCGGATAAAGTCCGGTTAATAAATTGGCACGTGACGGACAACTCCGCGCACTGTTATACATTTGTGTCATACGGACACCCTGTTTGGCCATCTTATCCAATACCGGTGTCTGTACTTCTCCTCCGTAGCAACCTAAATCGGAGAAACCCAGATCGTCCGCCAATATAACAATGATATTAGGCTGTTCTTGTGCAAAAGTCATTGCTCCGAAAGCCAATCCCCCGGTTATCAATAGTGATGTTTTCATTTTGCCTGATAATTGTGATTAGGTTTAAATTTTCCGTTTTCATAAAGCATCGGAATCAATCCCGGCCGACATGTCACTTTATATTCGGCCGCCTGTGCGCCACGAGGGTTAAAAAACATGGTTGCCCACCAGTTGCCATCCTTATCCTGAAACAGATTGTTGTGTCCGCCGCCGGTAATTGCGTTATACCGTTTACCATAAGGACCATATACATTGTCGGCAGTGGCAATGATACAATCATAGCTATAACGAGTTTTCTTATTAGTTAACCCTTCCTTCTCGACATAAGTGTCCCCCCTTCACCGTGCGGTGTGCCCAGATAGCTTGTACCAAATGATATTTTCCATCATATTTAAAGATGAATGCTCCTTCAACATACGGCTCCGGAGAGTATTTACTTTCTTTTAATGTCTTTATCTCTTCTGCCAAACCACTCATATCTGGTTTCATGCGTGCTATATAGTGGTTGTGACCGACAAAATATACGGTACCATCCGTATCTTCAAACAGGCTTCCGTCAATGTTTGGAAAAATGGCTTTATCCTCGTTACCTTCGATATTTTCATAAGGTCCCTCCGGCTTCCCGGTAGTACTCCGCAGAATAAAAGAGCCTCTTCCGCCTGCCGATTGATTCATGCAGGCTACAATAAACCAATTTTTCGCACTCTTTATATAGTGCATTTCCGGTGCCCATACAGCGTGGAAACGGTTATCTATCGGATCATTATTGATAGACTTCTTCGCATATTTCTCTCCCTCTTTATATACTTTGGGATCTTTCTGCCAGGTACCGTCTTTTTTCCATTGACCAGATTCGTCCCATGGCTTCCCATATCTTCAGGTCTTTGGAGCGCCAAAGATACAAACCGTCATTCCAATCCCAGCAATGTCTCTGTCCCGGAAAGTGACGGTCGGGGGTAGAAGTGGTTCCAGTGATATAGTAGTAACCGTCGGGGCCTAGTGTTGCCCATGTGTCACGCATCCAGTAGTCAAATGCCGGTTGAACAGATTTTGGGACACGCAGCTCCGGAGCGTTTGTATCAGCAGTTCCATATGCTTGTGCCGATGCTGTGCTGACTGAGACAAATCCTGTCAGTAAAGCAAGTCCTAATCGCAATATAAATTTCATAGATTACAGTTTTATTATTTACGGATACAAAAGTAGGCTGTTACAGGATTGAGCTCATGGAACAATGTCTTTAATATCCGTCAATATGTACATTCTTTTGATTTATTATTGTTCGGGTTGGAGATAATTATAAGGATCCTGTTTAAAATGATAACGTTTCCGGGGAAGAGGGAGTGGATCCTGCAGACGTAATTCCCATGCGACTAACTTCGTCAGAAGCTCTGTCTGAACAGCAGTGTATTTCTTTTTACCAAACAGGTTATCTACTTCCGAAGGATCTTTCTTAAGATTATATAGTTCTCCGTTTCCATAGTTATCCATCACCAGTTTCCAGTCGTCTTTTCTGACCATACGAGAGGTACCGCTTTGAGTCCAGGTATTGAGTTCATCAAAGTATGCAATCTTACCCGGCGTCAATGCCCCTTCCTGTTCGAAAGTAAGAGAAGAATCCAGTCCGACATGTGCTCCTCCAAAACCTTGTTGTACGACAATGCTGGAAAACTCTTCTTTGGGGTATTCTTTTCCGGTCAACATCGGCCATAAGCTACGACCTTGAACACCAGCCGGAATCTTGGCACCGATTGCAGAACAAAGAGTAGGAAAAATATCAGCAATTGACACATGGCTATCCATAGGGGCTGATTGATTCTTGACATGATATCCTGCCCATACCATCGGGATACGTGCGAGACTTTCAGAAAGTCCGGCTCCTTTGCGGATCAACCCGTATTCTCCCCCAATAATCGCCATGATCTGAAAGAACAACAAAGATTGTATTTTCAAACTGCCCGCTGGCTTTTAACGATTCGATCAGTCTCTTTATCTGGTCATCTATTAAACGGATCATGCCGATATAATTAGCACGGATTCTGGGTAGGTCCTGTTCCAGATTAGGACAAGACGCATCTTCCAGTTCTGCTAAAATGCGATATTTCTCTCCTTTCTTTTCCAAGTCTTTACGTGACGTCTTCAATACGGGAAGCTTATCCGGCGAAAACATAGAATAATAGGGTTCGCAAACCTGATAAGGATTATGAGGTTCCGGGAAAGATACCCACACGAAGAAAGGATTCTCTTTTTTGACTCTCTATCCATGACAATGTCTCATTAACGATTTTAGCAGGGTGTTGCTCCTCTACAGGAATTGGCGAAGGTTCCAGCCATTGTCCCCTGGCTTTCTGGTTTAAGAAACGAGCCGTCTCTTTTTTCTTCGGGAGTCGTTTTCTTATTTTTTTACCCCAATGCCCGTATTCTGACCAAAAGTCCAAGTCAGCAGGTTTCAGATAAGCATGGTTTTTACCTACAAGTGCTGTTTTATATCCGTTTTTCTTTTAATACGCCCACCAAGTCCTGTTCAAAAAGATATCCGGAATGTTGTGGTTGGTACGTACATGGGTTGCCGAAGGAAAACGTCCGGTGAACATGGAGCAGCGGGCAGGAGAACTGGCCGGTGCTACAGTATATGCTTTGTTAAACCATACATTTTCCTGAGCTAATTGATCTACATAAGGAGTAACTGCCAGAGGAAAACCTTCTCTGCCACATAGGTCAGCACGCTGCTGATCGGTCATAATGATTACAATATTCGGCTTGTCGGTTTGTGCCATCAATGACATAGACAAACCCCTGTAATGCCAATCCCGTAATACAAAAACGCTGCATTTTTCTCATATTTATCTTATTTAAAACGGTATACAATCATTGAAGAAGCCTCAAGCTGCAAATCTTTATTTAAGTCCAGTGTTACGGTCGACTGAACTGGCTTTACTGCATCCGGCATTTCCGAGTGTTATTCTTGCCGGGTTCCAGACTCAATGTTATTTTTTGTGCCTGTATCTTTTTCCCAAATCCTTTCACTGCTGTTTGAAGTACCACCTCCTGTTTTCTCAAATTGATCAGTTTCAGGATATATTCTTTACTTTCACTATCATATCCCATCGTAACAAAGACATTCTGCAAACCCTTCATCCCCTGAATCCCAGCATCCAGGCATACATCGAAAGTGTGGTCTCTGAAGATTTTTGATAAATAATAGAAAGATGTCCTGATGCTGCAATCTACCCCATTGATTAGCATAGAGTGCAACTGACGATGCTCTGAAAAATCCCAATGGCGCATCACCGGACGTTCTGCCAATAATGGATTCAAGTCTCCATTACGTTCAAGAGACATTCGCACCGCTCCGCTGGCTAACAGATTATAGGGATACTTCCCGTCAATGCCCAATTCTCCAACAAACAAATCCGCTATTCCCCGTTCATAGTTGTCAAAACGGTAATGCTGCTTGCAAGCCCATTCGACAGGTTGATAATGGTGTTCATCGAATACCTTCACATTCTTCGGGTTCACAAACTTCGCAATATCAATCCGTTTGTCGTCATTTTCTTTGCCTATGATACTGTTGGCTATGTATATCAAGTCGGGGTACTGTCTGTGTAACGCTTGATAAATCTTCTCGTAACGTTCCCAATAAACAGGTCCGAAGTCTTCGTTTCCAATTTCAATGTACTTTAGAGGGAAAGGCTTCGGATGTCCGTTCTTTACACGTAAAGCCCCCCATTTGCTGGTTTCCGGACCGATTGCGTATTCTATGGCATCCAGTGCATCCTGAATATAAGCATCCAGATCAACGTCCGGTTGAATGAAATTCCAGGGAGAAACTTTGCTTTACCCAACCTTGTACAGATCATCCCTGTAGGGATTACGTACATAGCATCTGCTCCCAAATATTCGCACAATTCGTAAAACTCATGATAACCAATTCCATCTGTACGGTAGTAAGGCGCCCATTTACTCCATTGTCCCGGTCGATTTTCAATGGGACCTATTGTCTTTTTCCAGTGGTACATGGTAGCTTCATTCACCCCATGCACAATACATCCGCCGGGAAAACGAATGAAATCCGGTGCATATTCTTTCAAGTTCTGCATAATATCCGCCCGAAAAACTGATTTTCCATTGTCCCATGTATCAGAAGGGAATAAAGAGACGACATCCAGTTGGAATTGCCCTTTACCTAACGGCTGAATGGCAAGCATCCCCCCCGTTTGACATCTTTATCAGGTTTTAATGTTCCGGTAAGTTTCGTCCACTCTTTACCCTTTACATCCAAAACAAGCTGAGTATTGACCGGTTTACCTTGTTCGTCTACCAGCATAAACTTGAAGAAGAGCTGTATAATTTTTTGCTTTTTATATACATGGAAAGATGATAAGATACCTCCTTTCGTAGATTCATACCGTAATATCCCCGATTTAGAATCATTGCCTCCGGATTGTTTGCAATATCTTCAGTCACGTTGACCAGCATTGAATACTTATTCTCCTTATTCAGAGGATTTTCTTCTGTACGGCTAATGAAAATGGGAGTATAAGACAGAGGATAAGTGTTCCATCCGATCAGAGGGTCTACATGAAATACATCTTTGTTTTTTCCACGCGGATTCGGTACATTCTGATAAAGCCCATTTTTGACCGCCAGATCTGCGGGTGGAGTTGCTTCTTCGAATGAACGGTTGCGTACCAGTTCGGCATGCAAGGCACCTTCTCCTATCATACCAATCTCTTCATAATGGAACCCATATTGGACACGGCTTACTTTGCGTGTTTTCTGTTTGTCGATATGCAAAACACCCTCATGAGTATCATTTACCTGGCTTCCTGTTATCGGCTGGATAAACATAAAACAGCACAGGCAATACACTGCCGTTCTGCAAAATTTTTGTTTTCATGGTCTTTTTCATTTGGTTTACGATACAAATGTAGAGAATTCAAAGAATAAACATTCGTAACATCATGTTCAATATAAGGAAGCATGTATTGTTTGAGCCCATAAAGCTTCGATTGTGCACATAATTTCTAATGGAATATACATTTGTACTAGAAAAACCGATAGAAAAAAAGACTATCTTTGAGCGTTAAACAAGGAGTAGAATCAGATATGAAAAGGAGTACACTCAAAAAATCTTATATCGGTAGCAGTTTGTTTATTATTCCTGCTTCATCCGACATTTGCGGAAGGAAAAATCCAATATAATAATGTCCGCTTCAAACAGCTAAGCATTACAGAAGGGCTTTCTCATAATACTGTCAATGCCATATCTCAGGACAGTAAGGTGAGTTATGTGGTTTGGCACCAGGAATGGATTATGCAGATATGATGGGTATAATATTACCCGGTACTTTCACGAAGAAGGGGATTCCACTACAATCAGCCATGATTTTATCACCAAACTATATAATGACCCCTGCCGGAATGTCCTCTGGATTTCTACGGAGCAAGGAATCTGCAAATACAATCCCCAGAATGAACAATTCACACGCTATCACATAGAGGGGAAACAATAAGAACAGTGTCTTATTTCTGAACACGTCTGACAGCAGATTGCTGACCGGATGCAGTAACGGCATCTATCAATACGATAATGAAAAAAACAGCTTCACTCCTTTTTATATTAAATGAAGGAAAAGGAGAAAATATTCGTGGACTGGTAGAAGACTCAAACAATGTTCTATGGATAAACAGTAACAAAGGGGTGAAACGCTATAATCTAAAGAAGGAACAATTTGAACCACTGCCTCTGAACATCCGTCCATTTTTGGAAACGTGCATTCAATTAGTTATGTTGCCTGGCAATCAGTTGTTATTCAATACACCTCAAGAGGTATTTGTGTACAATATCAATAATGATTCGCTGTATCCTCTGGCCGCGATCAAGGATATCAGACAATTCAGATGTGCAACAACTGATACTATGAACAACATCTGGCTGGGAACCGAAAATGGAATTTTCATTTATGACCAGACCTTTCGGTTAGTGACTCACTATCAGCAGTCGGAAAGTGACTTGAGTAATCTGAACGATTCTCCTATTTATAGCCTTTTTGAAGATTACAATCATAACATGTGGGTTGGAACCTATTTCGGTGGTGTGAATTATTTTATATATGCTTCGGATCAGTTCCGGATTTATCCTTATGGAAACTCTCCCAATCATCTGAGTGGTAAAGCTGTACGCCAGATCATCAATACTCCGGACAACGGGCTCTATATTGCTACCGAAGACGGAGGGCTTAACTACCTGAACAGCAATCGGGAAATAACGCGTTCCGAACGACTCCATGAACGGATGAATATAAAAGCCCGGAATATACATTTCCTTGCTGATTGACAGTAAACAGAACCTATGGATCGGTCTGTTTCTTCGGGGAATGAACTATTATATGCCCAAAGAGAACAAAAAACGCTTTCTTTTAATGACGGAATGGGGAAAAAAACTCATCCGGGTTCTGCATCATAGAAGACGAAACCGGCAAAATCTGGTATGGAGGGCCGTCGGGACTATTTACCTTGAAGAAACAGAACGGCAGTTTCCAGTTGAAAAAAGTTTCTGCACTTCCTGTCTTTTGCATGCTTAACCTCAATGACAGCATTATCTGGACTGAAACCGTCAAAATGGAATATACCAGATAAACAAACGAACAGAAGAACAGACACCTCTTCCACAATTCTCATCCAGTAAGTTGTATATGACTTATTTATATATGGACTCGCAGGGGAATATTTGGGCAGGAACGAACAATGACGGGCTTTTTTGTTCTGAATAAAAAAGGCGAAAAATTGAAAAGTTATTCGAAGAAAGAATTGGGATCGAACGCATATAAAAGGTATAATAGAAGATGATCAGAACACTATATGGATAGGAACAGACAACGGATTATGTAATATTCAGCCGAAATCCGGATTAATCAGCCGGTATACCATAGCCGACGGACTGCCGACCAATCAGTTCAATTATTCCTCTGTCTGCAAGAAACCCGACGGCGAACTGTTCTTCGGAACAATTAATGGAATGATTTCTTTCTATCCTGAACAGGTGCGCCCTGTAGAACCTCATTTTAATATCGCTTTGACAGGAGTATGGAGCAATAACGATGTCGTATCTTCCAGCAATCCGGATGCGCTACTGCCCGCCTCTATCTCTGAAAGTGATGTGATGACGCTTACCCACGAACAGGCACAATCCATACGTATCGAATACTCAGGGCTTAATTATCAATACAAAGATAAAACGCAATATGCCATGAAGCTGGAAGGCATCGATAAAGAATGGCAGTTTGTAGGCAATCAGCATCAGGTACGTTTCTCTAATCTCCCGACCGGAGATTATACATTGAAGATTAAAGCATGCAATGACGGAGTAAACTGGGATGAAAAAGGACAGAAAGAGTTGACTATCCATGTACTACCTCCGTGGTGGCTTTCTATATGGGCCTATCTGACCTACGTATGTATGGTTCTCTGCATCATCTATTTGGCATATAAATATACCAAAGCCAGGTTGATTCTTCTTATGAGACTGAAAACGGAACATGAGCAACGGGTTAATATGGAGAAGATGAATCAATCGAAAATAAACTTCTTTACGTACGTATCTCATGATCTGAAAACACCGTTGACTTTGATCCTGTCACCACTTCAGCGGCTCATCAAACAGAAACAAATCGATAATAATGATCGCGAGAAACTGGAAGTCATCTACCGCAATGCCAACAGAATGCATTATCTTATTGACGAACTGCTCACTTTCAGTAAAAATCGAAATGCAGCAAATGGAAATTAACGTCAGAAAAGGAAACATCATGCATTTCCTGGAAGAGATTTCTCATATCTTCGATATTGTATCTAAGGAAAAGGAGATTGATTTCATTGTCAGTCTGGAAGAAACGGATGAAGAAGTCTGGTTCTCTCCATCCAAGCTGGAACGCATCATGTATAATCTGCTGTCGAATGCTTTCAAATACACCCAGCCGGGAGATTATGTGAAACTCAGTGCCAAGCTTCTCAAAAAAGATTCGGAAAATTTCATCGAAATATCAGTAAAAGACAGCGGCAGAGGGATTCCTAAAGAGATGAAAGATAAAATCTTTGACAGCTACTTCCAAGTAGAAAAAAAAAGGATCATAGAGAAGGCTTCGGATTGGGGTTATCTCTCACGAAGTCACTGATTCATATGCATAAGGGGGAGATTAAGGTTGAAAGCGAAGTCGGAAACGGATCGGAATTTATCGTCAGCCTGAATGTTTCAGAATCTGCCTATAGCTCTTCGGAGAAATCTTTGGAAAGTATCACGTCCGAAGAAATACAGAAATATAATCTGCGGATGAAAGAAACGATCGAACTGATTCCCGACCAGTTGATTTCTACCGAGCAAGATAACACCGACGTCAAAGAAAGTATCCTTATTGTAGAAGATAATAAAGAGATGAATGATTATCTGGCAGAGATATTTAGCAAAGATTATCAGGTATTTCGTGCTTACAATGGTGCTGAGGCTTGTAAGTTACTGAAGAAGCAACTGCCCGATCTGATAGTCAGCGATGTAATGATGCCCGTGATGGATGGTCTGGAATTAACGGCATACGTCAAACAGGATTTGAATAGCAGTCATATCCCGGTAATTCTGCTAACTGCTAAAACGGATGAATTGGATCATACTCAAGGGTACTTGAAAGGGGCGGATGCGTATATAACCAAGCCTTTTAATGCACAGAATCTGGAACTATTGGTTCAGAATATGCGTACTAACAGAAAGCAGAACATTGAGTATTTCAAGCGGATCGAGAAGCTGAACATTACACAAATAACGAACAATCCACGTGATGAAGTATTTATGAAAGAGTTAGTTGACCTGATTATGGCCAATATCAAAGACGAAGAGTTCGGAGTTACTGAAATTATTACTCATATGAAAGTGAGCCGAAGCCTGTTGCATACCAAGCTTAAATCATTGACCGGATGTTCTATCACCCAGTTCATGCGGACTATAAAGATGAAAGAAGCAAAGATTCATTTACAGAATGGCATGAATGTCTCGGAAGCTTCGTACGCCGTAGGAATGTCCGACCCTAACTATTTTACAAAATGTTTTAAGAAAGAGTTTAATATCACTCCTACTGAATTTATCAAACAACTGAATCTGTAAATTAAAAAACAAACTTATATCTAATGCTTATTAATATTTAATACATGAAAGTACATGTAAAATGAAAACATTTAGAATTATTGTATTGCTATTAGTTCTAGGAATTAATGCTACAGCACAAGAAAATCAAAATTTTGCTAAGATACTAGATACTTATGTAGGTACTTGGGTTTATCAGAAAAAAAAATGATACCGTATTTAAAATTAAATTTCAAAAAGGTCAACAGCTATGGACAAAAAAAACCGCAAATGGACTTTATGGAGGATATTATCTATCAGTCAATGGAAGAGTATTGAAGATTATATGGGAGAACTTCCTACGTGTTGGGATGTATTAAAAAGAGTGTCAGCCTAATAATTTGTTTATATGGGCTTACAGTCCTTATACTGATGAATTAGGAAGTTTAGGTATAATATTTTATGACCAACGTAAAAGACACTTTGGTGGTAAGGGATTACAGGTGGATACATACAGTTATTGTCGCCTACTAAGATTCGCTGGAAACTGGATGAGGAAAAAGGAATTTGGAATGAGACAGAAGGTGATGAATCTATTAGTGACGCAGGAAGGAGACCAATTGGCTTTTCTGTCCCAGATGACGTTATTATGACGAAAGAATAAGTATTGCGTGGAATGTGTATTGCAGGAATTATATGCCCGACAATAATTTTTTTCACTAATAGTCATAGGTTATAATTAGATGTAACTAAAAATGCAAGTACATATAAAATGAAAACATTCAAATTTATCTTATTAGCATTAGTTGTTAGTAATACTATTACAGCACAGAAGAATGTACGTCCTACTAAGAATTTGGATTCTTATGAAGGTACTTGGATTTATCAAAAGAACGATATTATTTTCAAAATAAAGCTACAAAAGGGCAAGAGGCATGGAGAAACGATCTAATTAACGGACTTTATGGAGGATATTATCTTTCTGTTAGAGGAGAGGTATTAGAGAACTATATGAGTGGATTCCCTGTATATTGGGATTTTTCAAAAGACCCTCGTCCTAATAACATGTATATTTGGGTTTCTAATCACTCACTTCGTTTAGATGATATCAATCCCAATTATGTTAGCGTTTGGTTTTATGACCAACGTAAAAGACATTTTGGTGGTAAGGGAATTACAGGTGGATACATACAGTTATTGTCACCTACTAAGATTCGCTGGAAACTGGATGAATTAACAGGTATTTGGAATGAGACAGAAGGTGATGAATCTATTAGTGATGCAGAAAGGAGACCAATTGGCTTTTCTGTCCCGGATGACGTTATTATGACGAAAAGAATAGATGCTATTCACATATGCAGTTGGGCATAAGTAATGCTGGAGAAAGGGTGTTTCATTATGAAGTAATGTCATCATATACTTTGGTATTACTACTTCCATTATTATTAGGCTATATACAGCAGCAAACGTATATGTTTGCTGTCCCTTTCCATTGCTTCCATATGGTGTCTTTATCGTCTTATTATTTTCTGCAGCATAGGCTTTTCATCAAGGATTTTTTTTAGAAGGAAGCTTCCCGACAATTATCCAGGTTATCTTGGGAGAAGAATACTTCTACTTTGAAATTTATTGATTCTCATTTTCTGACCTAACTATAAATGATACAGAGAGATAAATGATAGTATAAATGCCACCAAAATAGCTCGACAACTTTTTTCTCAAAAGTTGAAAGTAGATAATTTATTGGATAAAGAGTTCCTATGCTAAATTTAGCTCCGGCTTGTGCAATAAATAATCCTTTGCAGTGCATAAATTAATTCGTCCGCCTATAGCCGGACGCAAGTTTGCCTATAGCCGACGTTGCGTTTGCCTATAGCCGGACGAAACGTTGTCTATAGGCGGACGAATTAATTTATGCACCTGCGGATATTATTTTTTATAAAGAAAATGTTTATTGTATTCGACAGCAATGATTGTAGTGGTTGGGAAGCAGATTCAGAAGCGAATCAGAAATGAACCATAATAAAGAGGAAATATCCAAATTCTAAGTGTTTTTTAATATGCAAACAGCTTAAATGGAAAAATCCCCGATAAAAAACGACTGGCAAATCAAAAGCCTCTATTTAATATATCCTAAAGATTTCAAGAAGACCACAGTAGCTGACATCGTTTTTTCAAAAAATTCTTCAAACTTAGCATTAAAGAAACCGTGCTTTTGTCCCGGCTATAGCAATAAATCGCAACGTGACCCTACATGTTCCATTTTCTTCTTAAACTTTAGAGCCGTTTCAAGCAAAACAATATTATCCTCACTCCCTAAAAAAAATATAGCAGGAGGAGCATCTTTTTTTATATTATGTATAGGAGAAAAATCTCTATAATAATCTTTTACTCTGTCGAATCCGTACCCATGAGGTCCATTATCTATAACCGGATTAAAAAGGATCAAAGCTTTAGGAATTGATGACACATTAAGATCATCCTCCGGATTATTAATTTGATGACAAAAAGCTGTTGCAGCAGCCAAATGTCCACCTGCAGAGCCACCGCCTGCCAATATTTTATCAGGATCAACATGTATGGACATTGCATGCTGCTTTAAATAACGCATAGCTGATTTTGCATCCATTAAAGCTTCTTTAGGAGTAGTACCTGCATTCTTTTGGGTTCGATAATCAGCTAATACAACTGTTACTCCATACTTATTCAAATAACTGGCTTGTGATTCAAATTGTTTAGGAGAACCGGAATTCCAACCTCCACCAAAAAAGAAAAAAATAACAGCCGGAGAACTCTGATTCGTTTGGTCCTTGGAATAATAAACATAGAGTTTACCTGTAGGATAGTGATTATATCTCAAAATCGTATCTGCACTTAAATCATTGTTATCTCTAATAAACAGGTTGCTACCTATTAATAGGTTTCCACTATTAATAAGAACTAAAGATAATGTTACAATAGCCTTTAATTCTATACACCGTATTAGTTTAATTCGCATTATTATACTTTTTTTATCATTTCATTCAAATTAACAGGTTTATTTATATCTGTCATTGGATAGCGAGATAACTTACCTCATCAATATCAAAGATAAAACATTTATCCTCCTGAATCCATTGTCCCATAGGATGAAGACCATTAGAAGTATCTACTTCAATCTGCACACTGTTTACAAATCACTTTTGTTTGGAAGGCATATGATCAAACGCCCCGCATTTCGGTAGCTTGCCCTTCGTCTCCACACGCTTTCATCCATTTCTTTAGTTCTGCATCCAGCCGAATAATAATATTGGAGTATTTCGTATCTCCTGCCAAATTGTTCATGCAAAATGGATCATTCCGTACGTCGTACAATTCAATGGCAGGACGATGCTGATACTTGAATGTCATCGCCTTTGCATGGGCATCTGTCTCTGCAAGCTGTTTCCATTCTTTAAATAAAGGCGTAGCAGTCATCGCATTCTGAAAGGTTGCCTCCGGAGTAAGGTTAACAATATATCGATATCTTCCATCATAGGCTGAGCGTATCCCGTAGTACTCCGGACCTTTATTTATTCCCCTGCTAGTCTGAAGAGAGAAAAGAATATTTCTTATGCTCCTTCTTCTTCCCTGTCAAAACAGATTTAAAGCTTTCACCATCTACTCTCGTCTGCGGTTTTCCTCCTGCTATATCGACAAAAAGTAGGAACTATATCCACATATTCTACTAATGCATCACTGACACTCCCCGGTTTGACTACTCCCGGCCAGCGGACAATGCATGCCGAATGTACGCCTGCATCATAACAAGTCCATTTGGCAAAAGGCAGACTGTTTCCTTGTTCACTCAAATATACTACAACAGATTGATCAGCGACCTTTTCCTGTTCCAAAATAGAGAGTACGTTACCAAACTCCTGATCCATAAAGTTGACTTCTGCAAGATACTTAGTAAACTCCTGACGTGTTTGTGGAACATCTACATACATAGGTGCCAAAGTTAATTTATCCGGATCGAACTGTGAGACATCACCTTTATTCCAAGGGGTATGTGGCTGATTGGAAGCAACAAACAGGCAAAACGGCTGGCCTTTCCTTTTTTGCAATCAGCGATAAATTTCTGAATAGCTTCAAAATGTAATTCCCCCTTTTCACTAGGCACGTAGAGATCAAAGGGAAATACTGACTTTGGAGCAACATGCTTCTTTCCAATCAAAGCTACTTTATACCCCAATGGATGCAAATGATGCACAACGCTTAAAAAAAGTACCCTGATCAGCACAAGTATGGTTTGGATAAGCTCCGCTACCCACAGGCCATAAACCTGTATACAGATTATGGCGGGTAGGCGATGACATAGGAGCAGCTTGATAGGCTTGGGTGAAACGCACTCCCTGTGGCAAAATTATCTATATTAGGTGTTTTCGAATCCACACTTCCATAGCAACCTAAATCGTAATATGAACAATCATCGGCTATGAACAACACCAAATTAGGCTGCGTGATTTGCTGTGCAAAAGAGCAAGTTGTCGCACTTAATGCAACAGAAACACTCAAAAATAGTCTATTCATAATTTATTTCTCCTTTCATGGGAGTGCTTAATTTAAACATATATCTTTAGTATCCGGGATTTTGTTGTACTCCATCATTGCGAGAAACCTCTGCAAATGGTATCGGAAAATATTTCTTTCTTGCAGCCATAACTCCTTGCTTTTGTACATCCGCAGCCGGTCTCGTGATGGGATGAATGTATCCTTTATGTAGTCATACATCTGCGTGTTTTCATCATACTTCATACGAATAAGGTCGAACCAGCGTTTCTGTTCACCGGCAAATTCCAATCCCCGTTCCATGAATACCAGCCAGCGGAATTCTTGTTTGGTCAAGGTACGTCCGATATTATCGGGTCTGTCCGAACCTATATACTTCGGATAAGCACGTTCGGTTCCGTTCGCTTTGCGCGCACGTTCACGCACCATATCGATAGCCTGACAGGCTTCTGTGTACTTTCCAAGTTCGTTCAATGCTTCTGCTCTTATAAGATACATATCGGACAGACGCAGACGTGGCATATCGTTTTCATTGGTACGGTTATTGATACCTTGCGGATCAATAAATTTGCGGATATATCCCCAGTTCTCCTGTGAGTTTCCTCCGGCAGCAGGATATACGGTTACGATATTGCCCAATACTCCTGTATTATTGTTCTTTTGTTGAAAACGTCTCCAGAAATCTGTAACCTCAATCCGGTAATCTTTAGAAATGAGTTTGGATTCATCAATGGATGCATCAACAGAGGGGTCACTGTATCCTAGATTACCCTGATCGTCCTGAAAATATTTGATAAACCATTTTTGTACCCTATGAGCTCCTGCTCCTTTTCCATAGGGATTTCAGAAAAACCAATTTACCACCAACCTGCACACCTGCCGGATTAAATAAATGAGCAATATTAGAACCCAATGACTGATCTGCTAAAAGCATCTTTGTCACGAAAGAAAGGTACTGAGAAGATATGTTCGGTTTGAGCTAATGACTCTTGCTCAATGTCCCATAAATTCTGATAATCATTGACAAACGTATATTGTTCGGAAGAAATCACCTCTTGGGCTTCTCTGGCTGCATCCTCCCATCTTCCGAGAGTCAAGTAGACTTCCGCCAAAAATGCATGAGCAGCTCCGTTAGTTACACGTCCGCTTGTGTACGCCGGATCTAAACGTTTCGGCAAACGGGGGAGTATCATCATCGTTCAATCCGGCGGCATATTCAAAATCACTTATTATCTGTTCGTAAACTTTAGACGCGGGAGATTGTGGTACATATGCGTTTTCAATTCCGGTTACAGGCTCAATAACAATAGGAATACCATTAACACCACCATACAAGCGCATTAAGTCATAATGATAAAGTGCTCTCAGAAAGTAGGCTTCTGCAATGATCCGATTCTTATCATTTTTCACTTTTGAAGGAAATAGAAGGAACACGTGCTATTACTTCATTAGCATTTTTAATGCCATTATATAGCTCTCCCCAAAAATTAACAACTGGAGCGGAACCAGCACTGTGTGTATTGTTGGAAACAGTGGCAGGTACAGCGTTTCCGGTAGAGAACATAGCGTCTTCATAGGTCGGAAGTATGATAGCCCAGTTTGTTTTATGATAAGCGAAAGCGTAAAGAGTGGAGTATACCCCGTTAATAGCCGCCAAGGCATGATCTTCCGTTTTGAAGAATCCGGTCCTCTTTTTTCTACACGGTCTACAATATCTACATCCAAACAGCTTGAAAGCAGCGCTGTTCCTATCAGTAAGGATAATATATATTTCTTCATATTTTCAGTATTTTGATGTTAAAAAAAGCTAGATTTATACCGATAGAATACGTACGGCTAGAAGGATAAGCAGCATAGTCAACATTAGGTGACATAGCGCCCGAAGTAATGCTGACTTCCGGATCGTAACCGCTATAATTAGTGATTGTAAAGACATTGGTAACGGTACCGAATACACGTACACTACGTAACCATCGTAGTTTTTTTCAAGCTAAACTGGTAGGCGAGTGTCAGATTCTTCAGACGGAAAAATGAACCATCTTCAAGCAAGAAGGTAGAGAAACGCTTGTTAAAGTAAGAACTGCCTTGCGAACCGTTTACTGCCGGATAAAAGTTACTGGTTCCTTCGCCCTGCCATCTTCCTTCCCAAGCCTCAGCACGAATATTGTCGTTGGTATCTGTAAAAGAATCCAAGAAATAACGGTTCAAATTGGCGATATCACCTCCTACACGGCCCGTGAAAATCATGGATAATGTCAGGCCCTTCCAAGATAGCTCAGAATTAATACCATAATTGAATTTCGGTTCTGCCGTACCGATGATAGTCATATCGTCAGAAGTTATTTTTCCATCCGGCAGCCCGTCGGGTCCACTAATATCTTTGAATCTCAAAGAACCCGGAGTAGCTTGTGGAGTATCAAATGGAGCCAGTTTTGCTTCTGCTTCATTCTGATAAACACCATCCACTACGTAGCCATAGAAGCTGCCTACCGGATAACCGGCTTTAGTGATATGTATGCTTTGGCTGAATACACCGCCACCTGCAAGATAGGAGGTTCCCAGTAACTCATTGCCGCTGATATCGTCTACTTTATTACGGTTCAGGTATATGTTTCCTCAAGAGTCCATTTTACGCGACCTGTCAGAATATCCGCACTGGCTTCCAGCTCAAATCCTTTATTGGTCATTTTTTTCCCATATTGTAAGGTATAGAACCGTATCCGGATGATAAAGGCAGTCCAAAATTCATCAGCATATCTTTGGTAGTACGTTGATATACATTCATGGTTACTCTAAAACGGTTGTCTATAAAACCTAAATCCAGTCCGGCATTGTAGGTAGCAGTACTTTCCCAACCTAAATTAGGATTAGCCAGCTTCCGTTGACCATACCGTGAGTCACTGCACCTCCGGAATAAGAGCGGACATGGTTCATAATGGCGAGCGGAGCAGCATAAGCAATGCTTTGGTTACCTGTAACACCATAGCTCAAACGTAGCTTAATATTAGAGATAGCAGGTATGTCTTTCATGAACTTCTCTTGATTAATGCGCCAGGGCTACTGCAAATGATGGAAAGAAACTCCACCTGTTTCCACTTGCCAACAAAGAAAGAAGAACCGTCGTAGCGTCCGGTTGCCGTGAAAATATAACGGTCATACAGGGTGTAGTTCATACGTCCTAAGAAAGAGGAAAGTTTAGTTTGAATGACTGAACTGGATTTGTCCATCGTATTCGTTCCTTCTCCGATAGCGTAGTACAACAAGTCATTGCCTGCAAAATCACCTACCTGAATTGCCAGTGTCTTTCTCTGACGGTCTTCATGCGTATATCCCAAGACAGCATTGATGTGATGATGCTTCTTAAATTTACGATCATAATTAACCGTCGTTTCCAATACAATATTCTGGCGATTGTCTTCTCCACGAAATGCCATACCATGGGCACTGTTTCCAGCATTGGTACCTATTGGATAATAAGTAGAACGCGAACCGTCTGTGCGGTTGAAGCTACCGGCACCTTTCCAGGAAAGCCCTTTACCAAAGTTATATGTCAAAGATGCATTCAGTATGAAGAACCGTTGTTGAAGAATGTCTTTTAGTTCGGTCGCCATAATATAAGGATTGTCTGCCGGAACATATTCCACATTTTCATCTTCATAAATTTGATCTCCAGGCATTAATGTCGGTTTGGTAGTCAAAATACGCCGTACCATTTGGTTCAGACTTGAAGATTGAGAGTGCGACGTTTGCTTCTGCTCAGTCTGTGAATAACTTGTGTTCAGTTGCAAAACTAAACGCTTGGCAAGCTCAGATTTAAGATTCAGACGGAAAGAATAACGTTCGAGTCCAGTATTCATAATAATACCTTCTTGATCGGTGTAGCCGGCAGTAATATTATATTGAGTCATCTTGTTACCACCATTGACAGCCAACTGGTGGTCCTGAGATACTGCCGTCTGGTACATTAAGTCCTGCCAGTCAGTTGAATAAATCTTATATCTTTCCAAGGCATCATCTGTATGTCTGGGGACTTTTGTACTTGGAATGACGTTTCCTTGCATATCGTAGCCGTTAGAGGTTCGATCCAATTCATTCTCAAAAAGCGCATAGTCATGAGCATTCAGTAAATTATAGCGTTTGGAAATGTTGGAAATATCTACACGGGCATTGTAATTCACATTGACTTTTCCTTCTTTTCCCTGTTTGGTTGTGATCAGAATAACTCCGTTCGTAGCACGTGAACCATAAATAGCCGTTGCGGAAGCATCTTTCAGAACCTGGATAGATTCAATATCATTGGGATTGATGGAAGCTAGCGGATTCATCGCCGGCTGTTGGCTCAACTCACTGGTGCCACCATTTACACTTGCTGTTGCAGCCTCTATCGGGAAACCGTCGACTACATAAAGCGGGTCTGTATTGCCTGACAGTGTAGAGACACCACGTATTTGAATATTCATGCCCGCTCCGGGTGCACCACTGTTAGCTGCGATACTGACGCCCGCTATACGTCCCTGCAAAAACTGGTCGGCACTTGTGATAGGCATAATCTCAGCTTCATTCTTCATACTGACAGCACTTACCGAACCGGAAAGGTCGGATTTACGAACAGTTCCATAGCCGATGACCACCACCTCGTCCAAATTGCGTGATGCTTCCTGCATTGTAATCGTCATCTTCCCTTTTAACTGTACCGGAACAGTTATAGTAGTAAATCCGATATACGATATCTGTAACTGGGCCTTGGGATTTTTTACTTCCAGCGAGAAGTTACCGTCAATGTCTGTAATGGTTCCGTTGTTAGCACCCTTCACTTGGATTGTAGCTCCAATGATAGGAGACTTTCCTTCATCAACTACCACACCGGAAATTTTATGAGACTGTGCTGATACGGTTGATATATATCCTAAAAAGCATATTAGTAGGACTAAGTATCTATCCGTCAACTTAAATCGAATCTTCTGTTTCATAATATTATATTCGTTATTCATTGATTGTTAAACCTTATTTTAATAAGCCCTGTAATGTCGGGTATTCACTTCCCATTTCCCAAACCGTACTGAAATTCCAGTTTGTGAATGAAGATGTGTTCTTCATTTCACTTGCAGACAGGTTCTTATAACTGGAAGAACCACCTGATATGTATGAGTCACTTCCGCTACTCTGTGACTTTCCGTCTTCGTTCAAAGAGAAACAGCTTTTCATTGTTATTTGAGAAATCTTGCCATCAGTACGATGGAACAGTCCGTTTCCGAAAGAAGCCCCGTTCGCAGTTGTCATGTCTCCTACGTTATGACAGTTTTCGATTGTCATGCCACCTCCTGCTGCTATAGTACATGTCGCTACAATTCCTGCGGCATTGCTGTTGCCATTGGTAGCTGTACCTGTGCTCTTTATCGCACCTGTATTGTAGCAATCTCTGACTATAGCATTGGTTCCACCCATACGTGCGATGATACCACTTGCCGAGCCCATCGCAGTGATAGAACCAGTATTGTAAGACTGGGATATTTCGGTATCAATAGTTGCACGACCGACAATTCCTCCTACTTGATTGTTAGCCTGAGTTCCAGAAATTTCTCCTGAATTTGCACAACCAGTCACTTTGATCAGGTCATTTCCTGCTGCTCCCGCTATTGAACCGACCACACCTCCAACCGGTGATTTGCTGCTGCAAACTACATTCGCTTTATTGGTACAATATGCAACGGCAGGAGCATTGTTAGCATCACGCATTATGATTCCTACAACCCCACCGACACAACCGGCTGTCCCTTCAATAGCCGCTGTATTAGAGCAATAGGAAACTTCGCCTTTCTCGGTGAGATAACCGACAATTCCTCCGAGATAGATTTCAGCATCCGTAGTTGCAGCCGTACTGATGCTTCCCTCATTACCTGTTGTGTGGCAAGAGATAATTTTACCAGAACAGTTACCGGCAATCGCACCAACTTTGGCTTTGGCCTTGATAACAACATTCTCGATACATACATTACGTACGATACCTTCTGCACCGATAGAAGCGAACAAACCGCAATTAGTATTGGAACTTTTATTCAGCGTCCAGTTCTTTATCTTATATTGTTCGGAAGAACGTCCTGTACCGGTATCGATAATATCTCCCTTAGTTGCTTCGTATACTCCGGTGAAATTACCGTTATAAGTGTTATTGACCAGTTCTGTACTGATGATAGGTGCCATATCTATGCCTGTAAGGTCAATATCTACAGTCTGTTTGTAGTTCTTATCAAGATACTTGCTGACGTTCCTCAAATGACGGGGCTTCGTGATAATATATTCAGATCCTTTTTCTCCGTCTCCACTGGTCTCGTCAAACAGATTGTGTGCCTCTATAATTTCACTTCCCATCTGAGCTACAGTTCCTCCGCCAATGTTTGCGTAAGAGAATAACTGAATAGAAACCATTCCTACATATCCTTTCCAGTCAATAACATCCAGATTGTAAGATGCCGTTCCCGAAGGAATATCGATTGTGTTTTCGTTCTGGTCTGCAATGACTTTCAGCTTATAGCCGTCCACACCGGTAATTTCATTCCATGAAAGCAGGAAATCGTTGTGATCATCCAAAGTAATGACAGGAGCTTCCAGTTTGTCGGCCTGAATGACAGGAATACTCAGACTCTTGTCGGCAGCTGTAAAAACCAAACTGGCTTTACGTACCACTTCTGTCGTATTACTCTCGGTAGTGACTTTCAAAGTGGCTGTTCCTTTTCCTGTAACAGGAGTTACTGTACACCATTTAACCGGAGTATGGGTCGGTTCATCCACTACTTCGACATTCCATTCTACCGCATTGGTTTGTAGAGTAATATCCTTTTCACCTCCTCCAATGTTATATTGCAGTTCTTTAGAGTCCGCAGCCAAAGAAGTTTCGCTGGCTTCTTGCTCCACAGTTACTATCTTTATCTCCTGCGATTCATTGATAAGAAAAGTCAGTTCTGCCGTACGAGGTTCATTCCATGGATTCTCAGAATACGAAACAGGCACTTGGGAATATTTGAACCCTTCTGTTTCTGATACGCTGCACCATGCTTGTGAACTACTTAACGTCCATTTATCATCAGATATCACTTTCAATATATAGGTTCCCTCTGGTCCCGGTACTTGTAGAGGGACTGAGTGAGCTCGTTTAAGGTCAAATAAGTTTCAGCGACCTTTGCATCCGGTTCGGGATATACAATATCTTCTTGTTGACACCCCGCGAAACATACAGCAGTCAGCATGATGACGGCTAGTTTACGATACTTATTTTTCATATGTTATAAATTAAAGATTATAATTCCGATACTTCTTATTTGAGATATTCTTCTACAGGAGTATACCATTTGCCAACCTTGAATTCGATCTCACTTTCTACTCCGATATGATCTGCCATTTTTTGGTAATCATGAATCATTCGGTTCAGTATTTCAGGCTCCCTATCTGCGAGATTCCGCATTTCAGTAGGATCATTCTCCAAGTTGTATAGCCTCCATTTCGGCTCTTTATATTCCTGCACTATTTTCCATTCTCCGTCACGCAGCATTTTGTTGCCTTCGTGTTCCACAATGGTCGGTTTGGTTTGCTTTTACCGGTTCTCCCTTTAATAAAGGCAGTAAGGATATACCTTCCATTGGAGGTACTTTATGGCCGCCACGCGAAGAGGGATAAGTAGCGCCTGTAAGTTTTTCACCAAAGTAGGCATGATATCTACTATATGTCCGTAATTGTCTTTTTTGAATAGTGCCGTTCAGACTTTTATCAATTCCATTCGGATAGGAAACAATAAACGGTGTGTTGCAACCTCCTTCATGACCGTGATGTTTGTACAAGAAGAATGGTGCATTAGCAACGTCTGCCCGGCAGCACCCAGAAAAACTGTACTCCCCCGCTGAACCGGGATTCTTTCCAGCAAAGCGTCCTTCTATGCCCGGTTCTCCATTTCCACCATTGTCCGAAAGGAGGATAATCAGGGTATTATCCAGCACACCTTTTTCTTTTTAAATGTTCTACCACACGCCCGATACTCCGATCTACTTCCTCAATAACAGCTGCATAAATAGCCATCTGCATGTCATAGCGCTCCTTTTCTTCCTGAGTCAGTGAATCCCATTCCGGAACCTTGGGATTACGAGGTGTTAACTAGTCAGGACGCTCGAATAACCCTAATTCTAATTGCTTTTTGAATCGTGCATTACGCACATCTTCCCATCCCTTCATATATTTTCCCTTATATTTATTGATGGTTTCTACAGGAGCCTGCAAGGGAAAATGTGCAGCATTATGTGCCAGATACCAAAAGAAGGGCTGTTTTTCTTCAATAGCTTCATCAATAAACTTTAATCCAAAATCTGTCCACAAATGAGTAGAATACCAATTTTCAGGTAAACGATCATCATCGAATCCAATTTCTTCATCATTCAAATAAAGATTTCGTTGGTTGGTTCTTTCTTTTTTTTTATTCTTCTTCAATGATTTGTCAGAAGAAAAATAATAGCCGCCAAACGGAGCGTTCAGTGAACGGTCAAATCCTCTGCTTATTGGAGTAACACCTTGAAAATATCCTAAATGCCATTTACCTGTCATGACATTAAAATATCCAGCTGTTTTCAATGCTTCAGGCAAGAAAACATTATTCTCATTTGGATATCCCTGATATGCCGGATAACCCGGAACTTTCCCTAAAGCACCATTCCCAACTTGATGAGGATATAAACCCAGTAATCAACGAAGCCCTGGTTGGCGCACTCCGAGCCTGGTTATAAAAATGACGTAGTCTAATACCATTTTCAGCAAGCCGATCTATATTAGAGTATTTATTTCCGAACCATAACATCCGAAATCGGAATATCCGACATCATCCAATAATATAAGGACAATATTAGGTTTTGATACATTCTGCTGGGCCAATACAGGACAAGCACCTATTGACGCACCAAGGGTCAACATAAAAGTATAATCTATTCTTTTCATGGCTATATATTATTTTTTATTATTAGGAAATGGAATTAAAACTTTTGTCTCAGCTGCCCATACGGCCCATTTGTCCGATAACTGTTTAAGGATATCCGGATGAACGGCTGACAAATCACAAGCCTCCACGCGGTCTTTCCCCCGATATCATATAATTCCCAAACTTTTCCTTCCTGATCCCATACCGCTTTCCAGTTTTTCCAACGGACAGCTCTATTACCCTGATGTTCCCAATACATATATTCATGAATGGAAGAAACTTTTCCTTTTATAGCCGGCATAAGATCAGTGCCCACTAAAGGATGTATCTTATTACCATTGTGAAAGGTAGAAGGATATGTGGCACCGTTACATTCAGTATGGTCGGCATGATATCCGGAAGATATCCGGGAACGTGGCACCATGTATTTTCAAAACCTTTCAAACGATTTTTCCATGTAATTATCAACGGAGTAGATATTCCCCCTTCGTATGCACGTTGTTTGTACTTTCTGAATGGAGTATTTGAGGTCTGAGCCCAAGCTTTGCCATACGAAGGATGGCCGCTTACCGCCGGATTATTGATATCTTTTGCTTGCCACCACCAAGTTCATTATGCGGTTCGGCACATGCCCCGTTATCAGACATGAAAAAGATCAAAGTATTATCCAACTTTCCACTCTTTTTCAGGCTCTCAATCAGTTTTCCTATGTTATAATCCATACAATGCACTTGTGCAGCATAAACAGCCATTCTATAAGCTGTATGATCTTTTTCTGATTCAGAGAGCTCTTCCCACTGACGATTCTCCCATTCAGCAAAACCGATCTCTGAGTCGATTATTCCTAAATCGGCCATACGTTTATGGCGTTCTTTACGAATCTGGTCCCAGCCTTTCGTACGATACCGTTCATAATATTTCTCTATATCTGCTTCTTTAGCTTGTAAAGGCCAATGCGGAGCATTATATGCTAAATATAAGAAAAAGGGAGTATTATCTTTTTTGTTCATTTATAAAATTAACGGCATAGTCTGTAAACGCATCGGTAGTATAATAAGGTGCCTCGGGTGCAGGTAACTTTTCGTTGTCTAGGACCAATCCTCTTTCACCTTCTGGCCTCAGATAACTGCAAGCCCCTGCCAATATACCATAAAAACGTTCAAAACCACGCTGCAAAGGCCATTTTTCCATGCCATGCATCCCTAAATGCCATTTGCCCGTCATATAGGTATGGTAAACCTGAACTTTTAAGAACTTCGGCAATAGTCACACAATTACGGTTCAAAAAGCCCCCCTATATTCAGCAACACCCCAGTCTTTCGGATCTTTATCGACATTTTTAAAAGGATCTTCTGACATCCATCCTATCCCAGCTTGATGTTGATACAAACCAGTCATAAGACTTGCCCGGGTTGGGCAGGAACGAGAAGTATTATAAAATTGAGTCAGCCGGATTCCCTGTAACGCCAAACTATCAATATGCGGGGTTTCTATCTCGCTACCATAACATCCGATATCGGAATAACCCATATCATCTGCCAATATCATAACTATGTTCGGACGCTCTTGTCCCGAGAGATTTCCAAACTGTAAAAAGGATAAAGCAACTATGCCTCCTATTCTTTTTCGAGATATAAAAATTACCATCCATCATAATACATATTGTTTTATATACTTCTATTATTTCCACATTGGCTTGATAACATTTTCTTTATCAATCGTTATACTATATACGTCATTTTCCTTTTTTAAGATTAACGGAACAATGCGTGTCTTACGCGGCTGCACAATTGAATCTGAATGATGAACATGATATACATAGTAATATCTTCCGTCCAAACCTTTAAACAAATCCCCATGTCCGGAGCCGTTTTCGTGGACGATGCTTCGGTGAATAATAGGATTGTTTGCATGCTTCTTCCACGGACCGTAAGGAGACGTAGACGTAGCATATCCCACAGCATAATCTATATTCTTGAAATGATTGGCAGAATAGAACAAATAATATAAATCATCGAGTTTGACAACAGTAGGACCTTCCATTACTGGTGCCGATTTATAATTAGGCGTTCTTTCCCATGCCTCCGTATTATCGAAACACTTTTTCAGAGTTTCGGGCTTAATACAGCCTTTCTGCAAGTCAAATTCAGCTACCCACAGATAATTTCCTTTGTTGAAACGTACATGATACAAGTAGTACTTTCCATCTGAATCTTTGAATAAAAATGAATCGATATTTTTGGCCGTCTCGTCAATAGGACGTATGGAGTCTTGTCTGATTGGACCATATACAGAGTTGGAGGATGCCAGTGCAGTATGTTCATTAGCCGTATATGTCAGATAATACCTATTTCCTTCCTTAAATAATTGCGGAGCCCAGAATCCTCTTTCACCATAAGCGGAATCTCCCTTGCGTAGTATCAACTGAAGAGTATCTCCATTAGCAGTCTTCCATTCCTTCAAATCTGTAGATTCGAATATAGCAAATCCATTAGGTTCTCTATTGCGCGTACCTGTGAGATAATACTTGCCATTTTCTACAAATATAGTCGGATCTGCAAAGGTAATTTCATTCAATTTATCGTCTGTTTTTTCTTCTTTTTTGCAGTCTTGCAACATACACAAGCTAAAATGGTGAATGTCGCCAATAAAAATTGGATGAGTGTTTTCATATGATTCTAAAAAGTTAAACGTTATTTATGTATGATTGTGATGCAGCAAAAGTAAAAGAAAAAAAGGTGTAGACGATAGAAAATATGTTTTATTATGAGCACACATGTTCAGAAACTATCCTTCTACACCAATTCCTGCAAAACAATCTAATACCTAATCAATCAAATGCTTTCCAGAAGGGGTTATCGGGCTTATTTTAATGGTTCTTCTTCCACCTCACTACGATAAAATCCATCTGTTTGCACAAAAATTCCTGCTTTAACCGCTCAAGCAGTTCCGGATGTCTGCCAGCTACATTAGATTTCTGTCCCTTGTCTGATTTTACATCAAACAGAGTGAATTCATCCAAGTTCCCCAATTCATTTCCGGTCAGGTTTCTTTGCGAACCTTTATAAGGTGGCATCATAATCCAGTCACCACTGCGGTAACCCAGTCTGCCTTGAGCTTCAATAATCAAATTTTCACGAGCTTTCAGTTCTGTTCCCATGAATGCATTTAAATAGTTGCGACTATCCAGTCCATCCGGCAGAGTGGCTCCCACCATGCTTCCTAAAGACGCCAACAAGTCCATCTGGCAGACTAGTGCATCCGATTTTACAGGCTGAATCTTTCCTTTCCAATAAACGAATAAAGGAATATGTGTACCTCCATCGAACAAACTATATTTACCACCACGTAATCCTCCGGCAGGAGCGTGCTTGCCAGCCAGTTCGGGAGCACCATCTTTATATCCATCATTCAAAACCGGACCATTGTCACTTGAAAAAATAATCAGAGTCTTTTCCAGAAGTCCTTCTTTCTTCAAATAAGTTAGTAATTCACCCACACACCAGTCTGCTTCCACAATTGCATCTCCACGAGGTCCCATAGTCGTTTTCCCAACAAAACGTTGATGAGGCGCGCGTGGCACATGAGGTTCATGCAAACCATAATAAAGAAAAAGAATGAAGAGTCTCTGTGTTCAGTAATAAAGTTCTTTACCTTGTCTACAAAATAATCAGCCATATCTTCGTCTTTCCAACGGGCTTTCTTCCCACCTTTCATATAACCGATACGGGGTATTCCATTTACAATCGAATTATTATGTCCGTGCGCCCATTGCATTTTCAGCATTTCGGGATTGGATATAGCAGTCGGCTCCCCCCCTCAAAGTTCTGTTCATAACTCACCTCAATAGGATCTGACGGATCACGACCTACCACATCCCCATTTTCTACATAAACAGTCGGAACGCGGTCATTTGTTGCCGCAATCAGACAAGAGTAATCAAAGCCAATCTCTTTTTGCTCCCGGCTTGACTGTCTCATTCCAATTGACATTTCCATTTCCCATGCCCAAATGCCATTTTCCGATAGCTCCGGTCACATAACCACACTCTCGCATCATCTTTGGTAAAGTGTATTGGCTCTCGTTGATAATAAGAGGAGCATCACCCGGAAGGATTTTTGCATCTTTATTCTTCCATGGATACATTCCGGTCATTAGGGCATAACGACTGGGGGTAGAAGTAGCCGAAGTAGCATATCCATTTGTGAAACAAACTCCCCCACGGGCAAGACTGTCGAATATTCGGTGTATGAATAGTAGTTGAACCATAAGCACTGACATCACCGAACCCCAGATCATCAGCAAGAATGACAATCACATTCGGCTTTTCTTCTACCTGCTGTGAAGTGCAACCTGCTAAAGATAACGCAGGAACAAGATAGATTATTTTTTTTCATAATATTATATAGTTTATAATGATGCAAATTTAGTCAGTGCTTATTTATTTAAATAGAACATATGTTTAATAATAGGGAGTAATGTCCATCCATATCTATAAATGCACTATCTTAATATACAAACCTAACTTCACATCACCCCAATTTAACTCCCTTACGCTATTTGAAGTACCCCCATATATCAAAGACCAAATTAAAAAAATTGGAGGGTGACTGTTTTACAACCACCATCCTTTGCTGGTTATTGTTCTAAGTTAGTAATTTTATTCACTTTTTACTTTTGCGTTTCAATTGTAAAAAAGCATCTTTTTTCATAACTTTGTCCTCTGTATCCTTATTGTCTTTTTTTCTGTCGGAATATAACTTAATGATCCGGGATACTTCATAACATATGCAGATTCGACTACTACAACTAGCTGTTTTACTCATTTGCCTGTCCGGATGCATCGATAGACATACGAATACTCCCGCATTTTATGTCTGGAAAAGCAAATTGAGTGCAGAAGACGCGGATACTGCTTATCTGAATACACTCGGAGTCCAAAAGATATATGCCCGTATGTTCGATGTAGACAATAAAGGAAATGGGGCATTCCCTACGGCAGACTATTCGCCTTCTTCCGGCAATCCCGACTTTCAGCAAGAGGTAGTCCCCGTTATATTTATCACCAACCAAACCATCCTGCAATGTCCTGCCGCAGATATAGAAAAGCTTGCCCGCAATTGCGCCGACCGGATAGATACCGTTTACCGTTCGCATTTCAACAAGCTCCCAAATGAATATCAGTTCGACTGCGACTGGACGGTAAAGACAAAAAGAAAACTACTTCAACTTCCTGAAACACATCCGGAAACTAAGGAAAGGAGCCCTGGTAAGTTGCACCATCCGCCTTCATCAAATCAAGTTCAAGGACAAAACCGGAATACCTCCTGTGGACAAGGGAACGCTGATGTATTACGCTTCATCGGAACCTACGGACTTCGAAAACAAAAACACCATATTAAACAATAAAGACGCTGCTTCATATATCAAAGACGTCGGCTCCTATCCGCTGCATCTGGACATCGCGCTGCCGCTCTACAGTTGGGGAATCGTGAGAAATCCGTTCGGACAGATTAAACTGATTAACGGAATCCGCCAAGCTACTATCGACGCGCGTCCCGAATATTATAAACAAACGAAAGAAGGTGTCTACAACATACTCCAATCGCACTATCTGGGCGGAGTATGGGTGAACAAGGACTACGAACTCAAAGTAGAAGAGGTCAGCCCGGAAACCTTGCTCGAAGCGGCCCAACTCCTACAAAGGAAACTACGAAAAGAGAACAGGGAAATCATCTTCTACCATCTGGACAAAGAGATTCTCAAACAATATTCCACACAACAATTAACTAACATCATAAACGCTTTCTCATGAAATACCTGAAACGTTCTATCCTCACACTCGCCATAGCGGTGATTCCCTTCCACTCCTACGTCAACGGATGCGGAGGCGATTACTACGATTATATGAACTACTATAATCTTTTCGACCAACTTCTTTTAGAGAACAAAGGTCTGCAACCTTTCCTCCTGACCACAGACTACGCATTCTATGGAGAAGACACGAATCCGGACGCCGAACAGCAGCCCGACGAGAACCTGAATGCGTGGATGACATTCTTCAAGAAAAACAACACCCTGCAAGAGATGGATACAGCACAGTTCAAAACATTGCTCTATTCCGCTTCTTACCAGTCGTTAAAGCAACCTTCTTCCCCATACGTCATCGCCCTGAACAAGACAGACGCAGGAAAGCAGACCCTCACTTACCTACAATATGCAAAGGAACTGGAACCCCTACGCGCAACTATCGGAAAACGATGGCTGGTGGGACATGAAACGTGCCGCCTCCCTTCGGAAGAGACGTACGCCCACTACAAAAACAAAGGGCTGGAACTCTACCAGCACTGCCCATATCATGAACTAAAATTAAGATACGGCTACCAGCTCGTACGCTTGGCGCACTATATGCGCAACAAGAACAATGAAGCCATCCGAATGTATAACCTATACGTGAAACCTCTCAAACAGGAACATTATATCTACTACGCCGCCCTTGAACAAACAGCCGGCGCCCTCTACAACATAGGCAAACTGGCAAATGCCAACTACCTCTACTCCCGTGTGTTCGACCATTCGGACAACAGAAAGAAAATAGCCTATTCCAGTTTCAGAATCCAAAGCGAAGTAGACTGGAACGAAGCGATGACCTGGTGTAAAGACAATCGGGAGAAAGCGGCCATGTACGCGCTCCGAGGGTATAATACCTTCTCCAACGAACTGGAAGAGGTGGAAAATATTCTCGAAATATATCCCGAATCCCCCTTATATCAAGCTGCTCGCCATCCGTTATATCAACAAGATGGAAAGGAATGTGCTGACCCGCTACAATCATTCGAATGCCACAGATGACACAAGCTCATTCATGCAGCCTTCCGGAAAAGTACTTGCAGAGTATGAACGCGTACAGAAGGTTATCAAAGCAGTGATGAATCACCCCAAAGTGAGCGACAAAGACTTTTTTGGGCTCTCTACCTGGCACACCTGTCGTTCCTCTGCAAAGACTACCAACAAGCATCCGCACTCATCGACTCCGTCCGAACCACGAAACCCGAATTGCTGAAACAAAAAGCCGTACACAATTCAGCCTCTATCTGGCGCAATTGAAGTTTATCGGTACAGACGAAGAAAAAACGATCCGCCAATACCTGCAAACGAGTAATGCCGATGAAGATTTCATCAACGAAATTGTCGGTCATCTCTATAAGATGCAGAAGGACTACGGCAAAGCATTTCCTTACTCACAACCGTATAGAGGACTTACGCCAGAATCCGGATCCGAATATTATCAACTCACTCATGAGTAATGCTGAGAAAGAAAATGACCAAGCACTGTTAACCCAGCTTTACGAATTGGAAGGAACTTACTTCCTGCGCATGAATAACTTTGAAGAAGCTGCGAAATGGTTTGCCAAAGTTCCGCCATCTTACAGTATCACTCACTATGATTACGAGTATGAAACAGAGAAATATATTCCTGTAGAAATCCTGCCGAACGAGTTCAACGGCTATTCAAAAATCTCCCCATTGATATTCAGTAATGGATTCAAGAGACTGTTTAGTGTACCTGCCGATTCGCAGCTGACAGATACGATGTACGAACAGTATCCCTACCTGAACCAAGAACACGATAAGGCTACATTGACCGCTGCCCTGATGCAACTGGAAAAAGAAAGCCAGATGATGACGGAAGAAAGCGCACGAGCTGCCTATATGCTGGCCAACTATTATTATAACATATCCCCTACCGGTTACTACAGGAATATTCCCACGTACTTCAGAGATAATTCCTACTGTTGGTCTGCGTATGGATCATACGGCTCGGCAGTTTCAAACCGTATTCCCGATTACAGCAAAGAGTACAATTACAGGGACTTCACCCAAGAATACATGACTATCAACAACATGGAGAACGCCCTTGCCCTCTACGAACAGGCTGCCACTTACTTTACCGATCGTGAATGGAAAGCACGCGCATTGTTTATGGCATCCTCCTGTACAATGGACCTTTATGCCCAAAACTGGTGGGATAACTGGAACAACATCCTCGACCCTGATTTTAAACGGTCGGATGAAGAAAAGAAGGTGGACAGCCATTTCTACCAACTGGCAAAATCCTATTCCGACACGCAGTTCTTCAAGCAAGCTGTGCACGAATGCAAATATTTTGACTACTACGTAAAGAATGAATTCTAATTCTCCCAACCATTATTTATAATATGAGAACAACAACATTTAAAACTAAGATTGCAGCTGTCGCTATGTTACTGACAGGACTGACATTATCTTCTTCCTTGCTTGCACAAGACATTTCGGGCACTTGGCATGGTAAACTCTCCCTTCCTGCCGGCTCGTTAACCATTGTATTCCATATCAAGCATACGGAACAGGGAACTTATGTGGCAACTCTTGACAGCCCCGATCAGGGAACCAAAGATATAAAAACAGAAACAACTTCTTTTCAAGACTCTACACTGACTGTTCAGATACCGATTATCCATGCCTCTTATAAAGGGAAACTGAATGCGGACCAAACCATTACCGGCACATTCACACAAGGAATGCCCCTCCCATTGAATCTGACGAAAGGAGAGTTTAGCGGACCTAAACGCCCGCAGGAGCCTCAGCCACCTTTTCCTTATAAGGTCGAGGAAGTCAGCGTAAAGAATACGCAGGACGGAATCACTCTGGCAGGCACATTAACCCTTCCGGAGAAAGGGAGTAAATTTCCGGCTGTAGTATTGGTTACAGGAAGTGGTGCTCAAAACAGAGATGAAGAAATCATGGGGCATAAACCATTTCTTGTTATCGCCGATTATCTGACACGTAACGGAATTGCCGTACTAAGATGCGATGACCGTGGCACAGCTGCTTCACAAGGAGATTATGCAAGTGCTACCAACGAAGATTTTGCAAAAGCTACGGAAGCAGCGCTGAACTATCTACGCAGCAGAAAAGAAATTAATACCCGGAAAATCGGCATTATCGGACATAGCTGCGGTGGAACAATCGCATTTGATATTGCCGCCAAAGACCCCAACATCTCATTTATCATATCATTGGCAGGAGCTGCCGTGCGAGGTGACAGCTTGATGCTTAAACAAGTTGAATTGATTTCCAAGTCCCAAGGGATGCCCGATCCGGTGTGGCAGACAATGAAACCGTCCGTTCGCCACAGATACTCTTTATTACAGCAAACGGCCAAGTCGTCGGATGAAATCAGAAAAAAGAAGTTTACGCTGATGTTACCAGAACCATGTCTGCTGAACAGTTGAAAGACCTGAATACCGTACAACAACTATCTGCCCAAATAAACTCCATGACCTCGCCGTGGTATCTCCACTTTATGAGATACGATCCGACTGCAAGTCTGAAAAAATAAAGTGTCCGGTCCTCGCATTAAACGGAGAAAAAGACATTCAAGTAGATGCCGATATGAATCTGACTGCTATCAAGCAGCACATCAGCGAGAACGGAAACAAGAATGTGACAATCAAAGCCTATCCAAAACTGAACCACCTGTTTCAGACTTGTGAGAAAGGAACTTTAGCCGAATACGGACAATTGGAAGAGACAATAAATCCGGAAGTCCTGAAAGACATGACTGAATGGATAAAAAAGCAATAAATTGATTTAAATCAAAATCGTTCATGACGAACTCATTCTGAGAGATTTTGTTTTACCTTTGCACCCCGTAAAAAATACGCTAAATAAAGAAGGTAAAAAAAGTAACAGGTATCAGGTTGAGTTTCGTATGAAGAAGAGTCTTATTGCATTGGCATTCGGTACCCTCGGATTGGGTATCGCCGAGTTTGTGATGATGGGTATACTGCCCGATGTAGCCAGAGATTTAAAGATTAGCATCCCTGCTGCCGGACATTTCATTTCCGCCTACGCACTAGGCGTTTGTGTCGGCGCTCCTGTATTGACATTAGCACGTAAATATCCATTAAAACATATACTGCTGGTATTAGTCACGCTGATTATGGTAGGCAATATCTGTGCGGCATTATCACCTAACTACTGGATGCTGCTTATCTCCCGCTTCATCTCCGGACTCCCTCACGGAGCCTATTTCGGGGTCGGTTCTATCGTTGCGGAAAGGCTTGCCGATAAAGGCAAAAGTTCAGAGGCTGTCTCCATCATGATAGCCGGAATGACCATCGCCAACCTGTTCGGCGTACCGCTGGGAACTTCTTTAAGCACCATGCTTTCGTGGCGGGCTACCTTCCTGCTGGTAGGACTTTGGGGAATCGTCATTCTGTATTACATCTGGCGTTGGGTTCCTCAGGTAGAAGGGTTGAAAGATACTGGTTTCAAAGGACAGTTCCGTTTTCTTAAAAAACCGGCTCCCTGGCTCATTCTGGGTGCTACGGCATTAGGTAATGGCGGCGTATTCTGCTGGTATAGCTATATCAACCCAATGCTCACTCATGTCTCCGGTTTCTCTGCCGAAAGTATCACCCCGCTGATGATTCTTGCCGGATTCGGTATGGTCATGGGAAATCTGATCAGCGGGCGGTTCTCCGACCGTTACACTCCCGGAAAGGTAGGAACTGCCGCACAAGCACTGATCTGCCTGATGCTATTGCTTATCTTCTTCCTCTCTCCCTACAAATGGGCGGCTGCGCTATTGATGTGCCTCTGCACCGCAGGACTGTTTGCCGTATCCAGTCCGGAACAGATATTGATAATCCGTGTAGCCAAAGGAGGCGAAATGCTCGGAGCTGCCTGTGTACAGGTAGCGTTCAATCTGGGAAATGCCATCGGAGCTTATGCAGGAGGACTGGCAGTCAGCGGCGGATACCGTTATCCCGCCCTGACGGGTGTTCCGTTCGCACTGATCGGCTTCATCCTATTCCTGATCTTTTATAAGAAGTATCAAGCCAAATACTAAAGTAACTCCTATAAGAACGAATAACGCAATAAACAAAGCAAACAGGGAACTGCCTTTCAGTATGAAAGCATATTGACGTTTCTGCTGACAGATACATTTTCAGAAGAATGCCAGCCAGCTCTCAAAGCAATAAAACAATGTATTAATATGCAGACTATCTGCATATCCTTTCGATTATATTGGAAGATTATGCAAAAGAGTCGCTACTTAACATACAGAACATTAATACCCAACCTGCAGAACATTAATGTCTGACATATTGGGTAAGGTTACCTGACAAGTCAGACATTAATATCCAACGTGTCAGTCAGCCTTATCCAACGCATCAAGCCTTCATATTTGACAAGATGGACATTACTTTCTAATTATTAGCCTTGTAAAGATTCAGATACCGCCCTATTTATGAACGAAATACAGATTTTCATTCGCATATTTTCCCCCACTCCCGCCGTCGGGCAGGAAAACGGCATTCTAAGGAGACTAAAAATTCATTTTGTCAATTTGCTCAAAACCTTTTTCCAGCCTGCACAATTATCAGAAAAAGACAGAAAGTGCACCAAGTTTCCCTCATTAGCTCAAAAAATGATTATCTTTGCAAACTAAAATGAGCAGGCTGGCAATCAAAACTGTTTTTATCGGGAGATTAGCGCCAAATCGCTGCTCACATGATATGATTCATTGATAATAAAAAGAAATAATAGATTAATATGGCATTGCAATGTGGTATTGTCGGACTTCCGAACGTAGGTAAATCGACACTTTTCAACTGTTTGTCAAACGCAAAAGCGCAAGCGGCAAACTTCCCCTTCTGTACAATCGAACCGAATGTAGGCGTAATCACCGTTCCCGACGAACGTCTGAACGCACTGGCAGAACTGGTACATCCCCAACGGATTGTCCCCACGACTGTAGAAATCGTAGACATCGCCGGACTGGTGAAAGGTGCAAGCAAAGGCGAAGGGCTGGGAAACAAATTCCTCGCCAATATCCGCGAAACAGACGCAATCATCCATGTACTCCGCTGCTTCGACGATGACAACGTGACTCATGTAGACGGAAGCGTAAACCCCGTCCGAGACAAAGAGATCATCGACTACGAACTTCAGCTGAAAGACCTGGAAACCATCGAAAGCCGCATCCAGAAAGTACAGAAACAGGCTCAGACCGGTGGCGACAAGGCTGCAAAACAGGCTTATGACGTACTCGTTCAATACAAGGATGCACTGGAACAAGGCAAATCCGCCCGCACCGTCACTTTCGAAACGAAAGACGAACAAAAGATTGCTCACGAACTCTTCCTATTGACCAGCAAACCCGTGATGTACGTCTGCAACGTAGACGAAGCAAGTGCGGTAAACGGCAACAAATACGTAGACATGGTGCGCGACGCCGTGAAAGATGAAAATGCACAGATACTCATTGTCGCTGCAAAGACCGAAGCCGACATAACCGAACTGGAAACATACGAAGACCGTCAGATGTTCCTTGCCGAAGTAGGGCTGGAAGAATCGGGCGTCGCACGTCTTATCAAGTCAGCTTACAAACTACTGAACCTCGAAACCTACTTCACAGCCGGCGTACAGGAAGTACGTGCATGGACTTACGAGAAAGGATGGAAAGCTCCGCAATGCGCAGGCGTCATCCATACCGATTTTGAGAAAGGATTTATCCGCGCGGAAGTAATCAAATACGATGATTATATCCAGTACGGCTCCCGAAGCGGCTGTCAAGGAAGCCGGAAAACTCGGTGTGGAAGGAAAAGAATATGTGGTGCAGGACGGCGACATCATGCACTTCCGCTTCAATGTGTGATTATCGGTAATCCACTAACGACTTATTAATTATCACATAAGCATCAATGACATGAAATATCTCATAGCAGGAACCGGTGGAGTAGGCGGCAGTATAGCAGGCTTTCTGTCGCTTGCAGGAAAAGATGTAACTTGTATTGCCCGTGGAGCTCATTTGCAGTCAATACAAACCAATGGTCTGAAATTGAAATCGGATCTGAAGGGTGAACATACGCTTCAGATTAAGGCTACGACGGCCGAAGAGTTCAAAGGAAAAGCGGATGTGATCTTCGTCTGCGTGAAAGGATATTCCGTCGATTCGATTACCGAACTCATCAAAAGGGCATCGCATGAGAAGACAGTTGTCATCCCCATCCTGAATGTTTACGGGACAGGACCACGCATTCAGCGTCTCGTTCCGGGTGTAACGGTGCTCGATGGTTGCATCTACATCGTAGGCTTTGTTTCCGGCACGGGAGAGATCACTCAGATGGGGAAAATCTTCCGTCTGGTGTATGGCGCCCACAAAGGGACACAGGTGGCTTCCGGGCATTATGGAAGCCATTCAGAAAGACCTTCAGGAAAGTGGCATTAAGGCTGAAATATCTCCGGATATCAATCGGGATACATTCGTCAAATGGTCGTTCATCTCGGCAATGGCTGTCACCGGCGCTTACTATGATGTACCGATGGGTGAAGTTCAGAAGCCGGGGAAAGTACGTGATACGTTCATCGGCCTTTCTACTGAGAGTGCCGCACTGGGACGTAAGCTGGGAGTCGAATTTCCCGAAGACCCTGTCAGCTACAATTTGAAAGTCATTGATAAACTCGATCCCGACAGTACCGCATCCATGCAAAAGGACTTGGCACGGGGACATGAATCGGAAATACAAGGTTTGCTGTTTGACATGATCGCAGCAGCCGAGGAGCAAGGTATCGACATACCAACTTACCGGATGGTTGCCGAAAAATTCACAAAACACTAATTACAAACCGTAAACCGTTATCCAACATGAATACCCTTTTATTATCAATCAACTGGAATCCGAATCCCGAACTATTCAACCTTTTCGGCATTTCTATCCGTTACTACGGATTATTGTGGGCAGTAGGAATCTTCTTTGCTTACATCATTGTCCATTACCAGTTTCGCGACAAAAAAATAGACGAGAAGAAATTCGACCCCCTCTTCTTTTATTGTTTCTTCGGTATTCTGATTGGAGCACGTCTGGGGCACTGCCTGTTCTACGATCCGGGACAGTACCTGACCAGCGGAAAGGGATTTGTGGAAATGCTTCTGCCGATCAAGTTCCTGGCAGGCGGCGGATGGAAATTCACCGGTTATGAAGGACTTGCCAGTCACGGAGGTACACTCGGATTGATGATCGCCCTTTGGCTGTATTGCCGCAAGACGAAACTTCATTATATGGATGTGGTGGACATGATTGCCGTCGCTACTCCGATCACCGCCTGCTTCATCCGTCTGGCGAATCTGATGAACTCCGAAATTATCGGTAACCCGACCGATGTACCCTGGGCATTCGTATTCGAACGGGTAGATATGCTTCCCCGTCATCCGGGACAGCTCTATGAAGCGATAGCTTATCTGATCCTGTTCTTCATCATGATCTATCTTTATAAGAATTACAGCAAGAAACTGCATCGCGGATTCTTCTTCGGCCTCTGTCTGGCTTATATCTTTACCTTCCGTTTCTTTATCGAATTCGTGAAGCAGAACCAGGAAGCATTCGAAGACAACATGATGTTCAACATGGGACAATGGCTGAGCGTTCCTTTCATCATCATCGGTTTCTATTTCATGTTCTTCTATGACCGGAAGAAGGTAGCAAAGAAATGAAACAAATCATAGATATAGAAAACTGGGAGCGGAAGGAGAATTTCAATTTCTTCCGCCACTTCCAGAATCCCCAATTATCCATTACCTCCGAAGTAGAGTGCGGAGGAGCCAGGCAACGTGCCAAAGCCGCCGGACAGTCTTTCTTTCTCCATTATCTTTATGCTGTGCTGCATGCAGCCAACGAAATACCGGAGTTTCGTTACCGCATCGATCCGGACGGACGTGTAGTGCTCTATGACACCATAGATATGCTGTCTCCCATCAAGATAAAAAGAGAACGGCAAGTTCTTCACCACCCGTTTCCCTTACCACAACGATTTCGACACTTTCTATCAGGAAGCAAGGCTAATTATCGACGCCATCCCCGAAGACGGCGATCCGTATGCGGCAGAAAACGGAGAAGTAGCCGACGGAGATTACGGACTGATTCTGTTAAGTGCGACTCCCGACCTGTATTTTACTTCCATCACCGGCACACAAGAGAAGAGAAGCGGCAATAACTATCCGTTGCTGAATGCCGGAAAAGCCATCATAAGGGAAGGCAGACTGGTGATGCCTATCGCGATGACGATTCATCACGGATTTATTGACGGGCATCATCTTTCCTTGTTTTATAAGAAGGTAGAAGAGTTTCTGAAATAATAGTGCTGTTCAAATCGTATTTTCTCATTCCTTTTATCTACCTTTAGCGCGACTAAATGATAAAAATATGAGCACAAAAACACTATTCAAACTACTATGGGTACCTTTCGTCACATCCGTATTCGCAAGTTGCAGTGACAAAGAAGAATTACCTTACACTCCTCCTCCGGAGGAAACGAATGACAGTTACATAAGCCCTGCCGTACCACAAGGTAATAGCTGGCCTGAAGCCGCCATGTCACTTACACAGCCTTTTCTGGGTGCCGGATATGATATTATGGGCAGCTACATAGACAATAATTCGGTAAAAGAACCAGTGCTTGATCTGAGCAAAATAGATAATGAAAGGATTAGCAATCTGGTAGGTTCGAGCGGAGTAGGAGACAGCTTCATTGGTCGTGATATGAAAGAGTTTCTTCGGTCAATCACAAAATATAAGAAATTTGTGGTGCCGGCGGAAAACAAAGATGATTTGCTGTTTACCGCTACCATTACCGGTCATAAATATTTTCAGAAACCTTATGATTATTCATCCCAATACACATTTGCATTTGGTAGTTCAGGAGCTAACGGAGTGATTCAAAGATTACTCACTCTGAATGCGGATTGGTCCAACTGGCTGGCCGATGATTTCCGGCAAGAGCTGGAAGATGCGTCACCTGAAACAATCATAGAACTATTTGGTACTCATATATTGGTGAACACTCATTTAGGGTATATAAGCAAAACCCTCTATCGCAGCATCGTAGCGGATGATGAAGAGAACTTATTGAGAACCGCAAATACAGGGATGGGCGCACATCAGAGCAGCATTATTAAGCATCCCAATGTTTCCATCACTTATCCCGAAGAAACAGTAAAAAAGAACTATGGGGGAACAATTGTAGTGTCATTGCAAGGAGCTGATTACAAAGTCTTTGATCAGCTGACAGGCGATCCGATGGATATCAGCCCCTGGATACAATCTGCCAATGAAAAGAATCGCGCCTTAACTACTCTGACCGGTGAAGACCTTATCCCCATCTATGAGGTAATAGCCGACCCCATAAAGAAACAGCAAATAAAAAGAAGCGGTAATAGCCCATATCAAAAGGCACCAACTGTCCTTACAACAAACGGCTCCCATCTTTCAGGCAAGTGACGGGCACTATCACCGCTACTATACCTCTTATAAGGAGTTAACTGCAAAGGCGGATATCTGTCAAGGCGTGATAGGAAGCGTATTTATCAGACACGAACCGGGTACAGTACCGCTTTACCTGCTTCCAACGGAAAGAATCACCGTTTGACATTAGAACCGGCACCGAACGGAGACGGAACAATCATAGGGTATGTCTATGAAAAGGAGAGCGATGACTTAAACTGTATCTACGAAATATCGGATGGAAAAAACTTTGCCTATACCACGGAAGAAAAGGATACCTACGAAAACAAAGGCACATGGAAGCCAACCGGCCTCTCTTTCTATACAAAGAAGGTATAAGCATAAGGCCATACCATTGGCACGGCAAGTAACCCTATAACTTACAACATAAGAAGTCTATAGTATCTTCGTTGGGGCTGACTAAAAGTCGTTAGTATCTCCATTCTCCTCCTTCCGGAAGGAGGAGTGGTCGAAGACCGAGGTGGTAGGAAGAATAATGCATATTCCTATTTTATTGTAAATGATAGAGTGATGTATTCACCTACCCCCTCCCCCTACGGGTACTCCTCCTTCCGGAAGGAGGAGAGTTTAAAGTTACTAACGACTTTTTAGTCAGCCCCCGCATAAGTTATATCAGTTTTTATTTGCCTCTGACTATCTTCTTTATATCGTTCAGCTTATTCAACGCCTCAATCGGAGTAAGGTTATTCACATCCAGATTCAGTATCTCATCCCGAATCTGGCAAAGGATCGGGTCGTCCAACTGGAAGAAGCTGAGCTGCATACCGCTTCTGTTTTCACTGACTTCCGTCAATGGTTTGCCGGAAATACCTTGCTGGCGGTTGTCCGATTCCAGTTGCTTCAATATAGCATTGGCACGCTTCACAATACTTTTCGGCATACCTGCCATCTTTGCTACATGAATACCGAAAGAGTGTTCGCTTCCCCCACGCTCCAGCTTACGGAGGAAAATCACTTTATTGTCCACTTCCTTCACAGACACGTTATAGTTCTTGATGCGTTTGAAGGATTTCTCCATCTCGTTCAGCTCATGGTAATGCGTAGCAAACAGTGTACGGGCTTTCGCTTTCGGATGTTCGTGGATATACTCGACGATTGCCCAGGCAATGGAAATACCGTCATAGGTAGACGTACCACGTCCCAACTCATCAAATAACACCAGACTTCTGGAAGAGACATTATTCAGAATATCCGCAGCCTCATTCATTTCCACCATAAAAGTAGATTCGCCCACCGAGATATTATCGCTGGCACCTACACGGGTGAAAATCTTATCTACCAGACCGATGTGGGCACTCTCCGCAGGAACAAACGAACCGATCTGCGCCAACAGCGTAATCAGTGCCGTCTGACGAAGCAAAGCGGACTTACCGGCCATGTTGGGACCGGTGATAATGATAATCTGCTGCGTAGTACTGTCCAGCATCACGTCATTGGCAATATACTTCTCACCAATCGGAAGCTGCTTTTCAATCACAGGGTGACGTCCCTGACGGATATCCAGTACATCATTGTCCTCAATAACCGGACGGATATAATTATTCTCACGTGCCACATTAGCGAAAGACAACAGACAGTCCAAACGGGCAATCTGATTCGCATTAATCTGTATCTGCGGAATAAACTCCGTCAATGCCTGCACCAAATCAGTATATAGCTGAGTCTCCAACACAAGAATCTTATCTTCGGCTCCCAGAATCTTTTCTTCGTAAACCTTCAGTTCCTGCGTAATATAACGTTCCGCATTGACCAGTGTCTGCTTGCGAATCCATTCCTGCGGAACTTTATCCTTATGTATATTGCGGACTTCAATATAATAACCGAATACATTATTGTAAGCTACCTTCAGACTCGGAATGCCTGTCTGCTCACTTTCACGCTGCTGTATCTGCAACAGATAGTCTTTGCCGGAGTATGAAATACGGCGTAATTCGTCCAGTTCCTCATTCACACCATCTTTAATCACGCCCCCTTTATTGATCAATAAAGGAGGGTCATTATTGATTTCTTTGGCAATCCGGTCGCGAATAGAAATACAAAGATTCAGCTGTTCACCTATCCGGTTCAAACTTGCGTTATCCGCTTCAAGACAAGCCTGCTTGATCGGTTCAATGGCCTGCAAGGCAACCTTCAACTGTACCACCTCACGTGGCGACACACGTCCTACGGCTACTTTGGAAATGATACGTTCCAAGTCTCCTATCAGATGCAACTGCTCCTCGATCAGCTCTTTAAAATCCGGCTGGCGGAAGAAGTATTCCACCACATTCAGACGGTCATTGACAGGCTTCTCATCTTTCAACGGGAAAACCATCCAGCGTTTCAGCAGGCGGCCGCCCATCGGACTGATGGTACGGTCGATCACGTTCAGCAAACTGCTGCCACCGTCATTCATGCTGCCGATCAGCTCCAGGCTGCGGACCGTAAACTTATCCAGACGCACATACTTATCCTCCTCGATACGGGCAAGGGAAGTAATGTGACCGATCTGCGTATGCTGTGTCATCGTCAGGTATTGCAGGATAGCACCGGAAGCAATGATACCATTCTTCAGGTGCTCCACCCCGAATCCTTTCAGATTCTTTGTCTCAAAGTGTTTCAGTAGTTTCTCACGGGCAGTGGATTCGGTAAATACCCAGTCGTCCAGTTCGAATGTGAAGAACTTGCTGCCGAAGTTACCTTCAAACATCAGGCGTTTGCCCCGTTCGAAAAGAATCTCTTTCGGTCCGAAGTTATTCAGCAATTTGTCTACATAGTCAAAGGGACCTTCGGCGGTGAGGAACTCACCGGTAGATATATCAAGAAAGGCAACTCCACAGGAAGCCTTTCCGAAATGGACGGCAGCCAGGAAGTTATTCTCCTTATAATTCAGAACGTTATCATTGATAGATACACCGGGGGTAACCAACTCGGTAATACCTCTTTTCACCAGTTTCTTCGTCAGTTTCGGGTCTTCCAGCTGGTCACAGATAGCTACACGCTTTCCGGCACGAATCAGTTTCGGAAGATATGTATCAAGCGCATGATGGGGAAATCCTGCCATCTCGATAGTCTTTCCTTTTCCATTGGCGCGTTTTGTCAGTGTGATTCCTAAGATTTCGGATGCAACAATGGCATCGGTAGAATATGTTTCATAAAAGTCACCGCAACGAAACAGCATCACTGCATCCGGATGTTTGGCTTTCAAATCCAGAAACTGTTTCATCATGGGGGTAAGCACGATTTCTTCCTCGTTCACGGTTCGCTCCTTTTCTTTTTTGTTGAGTGAATAATGAGATTAACCTTGCAAAGATAACAGTTTTCCGGCAGAGAATCAACGGAATTTCCCGTTTCAATTTTCACAATTAGTGTTGCATCCTTTTAAAAAAGAAGGGTATATTTCTTAACAAGTAAAGGAAAACTATTAAAACGTGTTATAAAACATACTATTTTACTTGGATAATTTGCTAATTTCCCAATAGTCCGTATCTTTGCAATGTGTTTTTCATAGTATTAGATTTAAGGTTAACAAAGGTTGGGTCAAGGCGTTGACCCTTTTTTTATGTCCATACGTCCCGTTTGCCTCTTTCTTTCATTCATTTCTATTCAGCCAGCATCATCTTTTTATAGTAAGACGGAGTGAATCCGGTATGCTTCTTGAACGACTTATTAAAATGAGAAATCGTATCAAATCCGCACTCCACACTGATCTGCGAAATATTCATATCGCCCATGAGCAAGAGTTTACACGCATATCCTATCCGCATCTCCAATATGTAATTCTTGAATGATTTCCCCGTTTTGCTCTTGAAGAAGCGGCAGAATGCAGCAGGATTCATAGCTGCCAGAGAAGATATTTCATTCAGTCAATCTGCCGTGTATAGTTCTTATTCAGGTAAACTATGATTTTGTCTATTCTCGATCCGTCGTAGATAATATCATTTTCGAAGTCGGAAGTCGATAGCACAGACCGTGAAGCGACGTTTGCCATTTCTTTCAGAAGTTGCAGGAAAGAAGTAATCTGATCGACTCCTGTCTCCACCGGAATCGATTCAAGCAAATCAACCAGCCGCGGGGAGCATCCTGCGGGAAAGTAAATCCCCCGTTGCGCCTCTTCAAGCAGGTTCTTTATCTTCATAAAATGGGGATAATAATTGAAAGCGTGGTGCATGAAGTCCTTTTCAAACTGAATGATAGTCCCTGTTGTCCGAAGCGTACTGCCTTCTTGCCGATACACCTCATCGCTCTTCATATAATGAGGCAAATCGGAGCCTAGCAGAAGAATATCACCATCGGCATATTTCTCCGCGTTATTTCCTACAAACCGCATTCCCGTGCCCTCCTTGACATAGATAATCTCATACTCCGTATGGAAATGCCAAGGGTAAGTAAAATAAGGATAATCATAAAAACGAGCTTTCAAAGGAGACGACTTCGATATAGGAAGCTGCTCATTCATCATTTTTCTCATAATCTACTCTATTTCTTTTCAGCCCAATATACCCCGCAGACAATACAAGCTGCGCCGCCTAAAGCGACTAACGTAATCTTCTCATCCAGAATAAGGAACGATGCAATCATCGTGACCAGAGGATTGAGATAAATATAATTGGATGCCCGTACCGTTCCCAACTGTTTTTAACACCACATTCCAGAGTACATAGCAGATCAGCGAAGCCAATACGGCCAGAAACAGAAGGTTGAACAGAACGGCTGGTTGAAGAAGTACGGCGGTATCGGGCTGTAGGGGATGCAGGAGGAAGGCAGGCAGAATCGTCAGCACTCCGTAAAAGAAAATCTTGCGGGTGATAAATACGGTAGGATAACGCCTGGCCATCTTTTTAATAATCAGACTATAGAATGCCCATGATAATGCGGCAAGCAAGGTCAGCAGATCGCCTATCGGAGATATTTTGAGCACAAAACTGCCGTTAAAGACAATCAGCCCTACTCCCATCAATGCCAGCAGGGAACCGTATATCAGTCCTTTCGATGCCTTCTCACTTTTATAGAAAAGCAGGGAAAGGATAGTAGTCAGCAAGGGAGCCGTGCAGATGATAAACGATACATTCGACGCCTGGGTGATGCCTAAAGCGGTATTCTCTGTAAAGAAATAAAGGGAGCCACCGAATATACCGCCTGCTACCAGCCACAGTTCATCCTTCCAGTTATTGGTGAACAGACGTTTGGGGAGAAATTACCCAGATGCCAAGGTATGCAATCAGAAAACGGTAAAAGAAGATTTCCTGAGGTGTCAGCCCGTGGTTTATCAATACTTTAGTCGAAATGAATGTCAGTCCCCAGATAGCTACTGTTAGTATGGCAATCAGATGATAGTACCCATGCTTTAGTTCCATAATTATGGTTTTAATGAGAATGCAAAGATACAGGGATTCATGGATATACCCACTGACTTTGATAGATATATTTTCAACAAAATTTCGCCGAAAGAGAACCGGTTATACATCCGGATATAACAAGAAAGCGAATATCCGGATGTCTGATAAAATGGCTGTATCTATTCAGGTAATCATCTGCTTTTACCAGTTATCCGTCCGGAAAGGCGCCGCAGGGATGCCATGAATACTGAAAATACTTGCTTCCACATAATTCTTATACGCATACCGCACGGCAACGGGATGAGGGACTTTGTCACTCGAAACCGCCAGTCGGGCAGTTTTGGTTTCTATTTCGGCAAAAGCCGGATAGAATACTTTATCCTCGCCTGCTATCTCAAATCCTTTAAGAGATGTCCACATCGGACTTAGGCCGCGTTGGGCATTGTCGAAGTTTATATAGATTTTATTCTCCTGTATCTCCATCGATTTATAAACAGGAGGAGCGTATCCGAATCCTTTCATGCCGTAGGTCTGCGCCAATGCCCAATACGCCAGTCGGTTCCCTACCGTCTCCTTGTCTACGGGATGGATGAAAACAGGGTGGCCGACATCCATCGTCGTAACCATGCCGCTATTCGGTATATCCTTCATATTCTGCAACTGGACTTCACGCAGCCGGGCAGCCGATGTACCGTCGGCTCCTTCGTAATTGAAAGGCGCTATCTGCACAAAGTAGAAAGGAAGTTCGCCCCTGCCCCATTTCGCACGCAAGTCAGCCACGAAGGCGGGCATAAGGCTCTGATAAAGATCGGCATTGTCACGATTACTTTCGCCCTGATACCACAAGAAGCCTCTCACTGCAAAATTAGTCAAAGGAGCTATCTTGCCATTGTAGAGCACACACGGAGTGGCGGTAGGATTCTTCACTTCAGCATCGTTATCGAGGATGGAAAGATCGATACTACTAAAAGGCTTTATAGATTCTCTGCTCATCCATGCCTCTACTTTTGATCCTCCCCACGTAGAAACGACGATGCCGACCGGAACTTCCAGCACTTCCTGTATGTAACGCGCAAAAGTAATAAGACACAGCACTGATATGAGAAACGTTTACCGGCGTATTTTCCAGCCATTCGCCCTGGCAGTCCTCCTGAGGCGTTTTACTAAACTGGCGTACCCATCTCCCATCCTTTGAATCTGTAGTATACATTCGGATAGGCGTGGATGGTTTGGCTTTGGCAATAATATCGTTCGTCCCTCTGACCGGTTGCCGGTCGAAACCGCCCATCGGCATCTCCATATTCGATTGTCCCGAGCAGAACCAGACTTCACCGATCAGTACATTCTGCAACGTCAGTAATTCGCCGTCATTGAAGGTAATCTTATAAGGTCCTCCCGCAACAGGGGTAGATACTGTTAACAACCAGCCTCCCTTGCCATCCGATGAGGATTTATATGTCTGCCCGTTCCACGAAGTCTTCACCGTTACAGTAGCATTGGGACGGGCTTTTCCCCATAGTTTGACTTCTGCTTGCTGCTGTAATACCATATTATCTCCAAGTATGGAAGGTAATGTCACTTTAGCCTCACTTTTCATTGAAAATGCAAGAGCTAAGAATAAAAAGCTGATAAGATATTTCATATATATTTAATTTATTTATTCGGTTAGTTACAACAGGATTGACCAATCTTCGGAATATATCCTACCGGAGGAGGTAGTCGGAATGAGATAAACTTTAGCTTGTTATTCCAATAGTCTCTGCTTTTTTGCGCTTCAGCAAAGAAGGATATAAGAAGCATTGTTAATAGTACCAGCAACTTTTTCATTTCTTAGAATTTTATGATAACTGGCACAAATGTAAGTCCCGCTAGTTAATTTAGTAATTAATTTGCAATTAATTCGAGGAGAAAATAAAGGATATAGGTTGGAAAAGATACTTTTTAGTTGGTATCCAGGCTAGTTTAACGTTTATTTAAAGGCTTTTTCAGCCAACACTCTAAAAAAAAAGATTATCCCGACAGGACTTCAACTATAACCAGTATACACTCACATTTTTATCCATATTCTTTGTATTATAAACGATCCTCCCAAAATATACTCACATTAATACGTATATAATAATACCAAATGAAAGAAACATATTATCCAAAAGTCTAACGAAAAAGAGATTCTTACAGATAGAAGCGCTCGTTTGTAAACAAATCACCACTACCAAAACAGTCCTATTAATATATCACATTTTTACCGCATAAAAGAAAGGAAGAGAAACTTTACTCAAAAAAAAAGTTTTCTCCCTTTCTTACACTACACCTCCGGAATCGAATAAACTCCTTCATCGTTTTTAATAAATAACGAGAGAGTTTATTATAAACGGTCCCCAAGTTTATTATAAACTATTTTTAGGCGTTTCCAGCGGCCTCAATAGAATTATTATAACAAAAATGGGCAAGAACCTTCGCCGTTTCTTGCCCATTCGTTATCCTAGCTATGCAATTCTGCACATCCACCTATTGAACTTATGTTATAATTTTTATATATCCTATCATTACTATTCCGTTTTATATTCCTCCAAATATACGAAATAAAAACAAGAAAGTCAATAGCCGGACGGTATTTGCCGTGATATTTCTTCATTTATCAGGTATTACCTTGTTATTCGGGCAATACATTATTATAAAAAGAAAGGTTTTTTTCACTCACTACGTGGTTATCTGAAAATAAACACGTAAATTTGCTGGCTCAAATTGAAATAACAGTATAAATCACTATAAATAAAAACTTTATCACTATGGAGTACAATTTCAGGGAGATTGAAAAGAAGTGGCAGCAAAGGTGGGCAGATGACGAAGAGAAAACCTACCAGGTTACGGAAGACGAATCGAAGCAGAAATTCTATGTATTGAATATGTTCCCTTACCCGTCAGGGGCCGGACTGCACGTAGGGCATCCGCTGGGATACATCGCTTCGGATATTTACGCCCGTTACAAACGACTGCGTGGCTTCAATGTACTCAATCCGATGGGATATGACGCATACGGTTTGCCAGCGGAACAATACGCTATTCAGACCGGACAGCATCCCGCAATCACTACTAAAGCTAATATCGACCGCTATCGCGAGCAACTCGACAAAATAGGCTTCTCTTTCGACTGGAGCCGTGAAATCCGTACGTGCGAACCCGAATATTATCACTGGACCCAATGGGCTTTCCAAAAGATGTTCAACAGCTACTACTGCAACGACGAACAGCAGGCACGCCCTATCCAGGAACTGATCGATGCATTCGCAATCTACGGAAACGAAGGACTCAACGCTGCCTGCAGCGAAGAACTCAGCTTTACCGCCAAAGAATGGAAAGCCAAAAGCGAAAAAGGAACAGCAGGAAATCCTGATGAACTACCGCATCGCCTACCTCGGCGAAACGATGGTGAACTGGTGCCAGGCACTGGGAACCGTATTGGCAAATGACGAAGTCATAGACGACGGCGTCAGCGAACGCGGCGGCTTCCCCGTAGTCCAGAAGAAGATGCGCCAGTGGTGTCTGCGTGTATCCGCTTATGCTCAGCGTCTGCTCGACGGACTGGATACCATCGACTGGACCGAATCACTGAAAGAAACTCAAAAGAACTGGATCGGACGCACCGAAGGTGCCGAAATCCAATTCAAAGTAAAAGACAGCGATCTCGAATTTACCATCTTTACTACCCGTGCAGATACCATGTTCGGTGTGACCTTCATGGTTCTGGCTCCGGAAAGTGATCTGGTAGCCCAGCTGACCACTCCCGCCCAGAAAGCAGAAGTAGACGCCTACCTTGACCGCACCAAGAAACGTACGGAACGCGAACGCATCGCCGACCGCAGCGTGACCGGTGTATTCAGCGGTTCGTATGCTATCAATCCGTTTACAGGTGAAGCAGTGCCCATCTGGATCAGCGATTACGTATTGGCAGGATACGGAACAGGAGCCATCATGGCCGTACCCGCCCACGATAGCCGCGACTATGCTTTCGCCAAGCATTTCGGACTCGAAATCCGCCCGTTGGTAGAAGGTTGTGACGTAAGCGAAGAAAGCTTCGATGCAAAAGAAGGTATCGTTTGCAACTCTCCGCGTCCGGACGTAACCCCTTACTGTGACCTTTCTTTGAACGGATTGACCATCAAGGAAGCCATCGAAAAGACCAAGCAATATGTGAAAGAACATAATCTGGGACGTGTGAAAGTGAACTACCGTCTTCGCGACGCCATTTTCTCACGCCAGCGCTACTGGGGGGAACCGTTCCCTGTATACTACAAAGACGGAATGCCGTACATGATCGACGAAGACTGTCTGCCGCTGGAACTTCCGGAAGTAGACAAGTTCCTCCCCACCGAAACAGGCGAACCTCCATTGGGACACGCCAAGGAATGGGCGTGGGACACGGTAAACAAGTGTACAGTAGAAAACGAAAAGATCGACAACGTTACCATCTTCCCGCTGGAACTGAACACCATGCCGGGATTCGCCGGTTCTTCCGCATACTATCTGCGCTACATGGACCCGCACAACAACAAAGCATTGGTGGACCCGAAAGTGGACGAATACTGGAAAAACGTAGACCTTTATGTAGGAGGAACGGAACACGCTACCGGACACTTGATCTACTCCCGTTTCTGGAATAAGTTCCTGCACGATGTAGGTGCATCGGTAGTAGAAGAACCGTTCCAGAAGTTAGTAAACCAAGGCATGATTCAAGGCCGCAGCAACTTTGTATATCGCATCAAAGATACTCACACCTTCGTTTCACTGAACCTGAAAGACCAATACGAAGTGACTCCACTTCATGTGGATGTAAACATCGTATCCAATGATATCCTCGACCTGGAAGCATTCAAGGCATGGCGTCCCGAATATGCGGAAGCAGAGTTTATCCTCGAAGACGGAAAATACATCTGCGGATGGGCGGTTGAGAAGATGAGTAAATCAATGTTCAACGTAGTCAATCCGGATATGATTGTGGAAAAATACGGTGCAGACACCCTTCGTATGTACGAAATGTTCCTCGGTCCGGTTGAGCAGTCCAAGCCTTGGGATACGAACGGTATTGACGGTGTACACCGCTTTATCCGTAAGTTCTGGTCATTGTTTTACAGCCGTACCGACGAATATCTGGTGAAAGACGAGCCTGCAACGAAGGAAGAGTTGAAGAGCCTGCACAAACTGATCAAGAAAGTAACGGGAGATATCGAACAGTTCTCTTACAATACGTCTGTCAGCGCATTCATGATCTGTGTCAACGAACTCTCCAACTTGAAATGCAACAAGAAAGAGATACTGGAACAGCTCGTTATCACCCTCGCTCCTTTCGCTCCGCACGTTTGCGAAGAACTGTGGGATACACTGGGACACGAAACTTCCGTATGTGACGCCGCATGGCCCGCATACAACGAAGAATATCTGAAAGAAGATACGATCAACTATACCATCTCCTTCAACGGAAAAGCACGCTTCAACATGGAGTTTGACGCTGATGCCCCGCTTCGGATGCCATCCAGGCTGCCGTATTAGCCGACGAACGTTCGCAGAAGTGGATCGAAGGCAAAACACCGAAGAAGATCATCGTGGTGCCGAAGAAGATTGTAAATGTGGTAGTTTAAAATAAGTAACAGGTAATAAGTAATAGGTAATAACCGTAGCTGCTTTCCGAGCATATCCGCAAGGTTAATACCTAATACTTAATACTTATTACCTGTACCTATCGACTACGACTTATTACCTATTACTTAATACTTATTACCTATTAATTAAATGCGCAAACCAGCAAAAGCGGAAATAATGAGAGAAGTGAAGGATTATATCTACATCACTCTCGGATTGATAAGTTATGCTTTGGGATGGGCGGCATTTCTGCTGCCTTACCAGATAACGACAGGGGGTACTACCGGTATCGGAGCTATCATTTATTACGCAACGGGATTTCCTATCCAGTGGTCGTACTTCATCATCAATGCGGTTCTGATGACATTTGCCATCAAGATATTAGGTCCGCGATTCAGCATAAAGACTACTTATGCAATTTTCATGCTGACTTTCCTGCTATGGATATTCCAGGTGTTGGTAAACAACTACATACAAACGCCCGATATGTCGGCCGACGGAAAGCCTCTGCTGCTCGGCAGCGGACAGGACTTTATGGCTTGTATCATCGGTGCGGCTATGTGCGGTGTAGGTCTGGGCATTACTTTCAATTATAACGGCAGCACCGGAGGAACGGATATCATCGCCGCTATTGTTAACAAATACAAAGACGTATCCCTTGGAAGGATGATCATGATTTGTGATGTGTTCATCATCGGTTCCTGTTACTTTGTGTTTCACGACTGGCGTCGGGTAATCTTCGGTTTCGTCACTCTGTTCATCATTGGTGTCGTGCTCGACTGGATTATCAACAGCGCCCGTCAGTCCGTACAGTTCTTCATCTTCTCCAAGAAGTATGATGAGATAGCCGACCGCATCATTAAAGATACAGACCGTGGGGTGACCGTGCTCAACGGTACCGGATGGTACAGCAAAAACGATGTAAAAGTATTGGTCGTACTGGCCAAAAGGCGTCAGTCGCTGGATATCTTCCGACTGGTAAAACGTATCGACCCGAACGCTTTCATCTCGCAAAGTTCCGTCATCGGGGTGTATGGCGAAGGGTTCGATCAGTTGAAAGTGAAATAAACAGGTGAATGAATCCGGATAATTCCGCTAAAAAACAAGAATAAGACAATGAAACGCAAACTTGTATTTGCCACCAACAATGCTCATAAACTCGAAGAAATAGCTGCCATCCTCGGGGATAAGGTAGAACTGCTCAGTCTGAATGACATTGACTGCCACACGGACATTCCCGAAACAGCCGAAACGCTGGAAGGAAATGCCTTGCTGAAATCTTCTTTTATCTACCGGAACTATCAGCTGGACTGCTTTGCCGATGACACCGGACTGGAAGTGGAAGCTCTGAACGGAGCGCCCGGAGTGTACTCCGCCCCCGCTATGCCGAAGGCGAAGGACACGACGCTCAGGCGAATATGCGCAAGCTGCTCCACGAACTGGAAGGAAAAGAGAATCGGAAAGCGCAATTCCGCACTGCCATTTCGCTGATTCTCGACGGAAAGGAATATCTCTTTGAAGGTGTGATCAAAGGGGAAATCATCAAAGAGAAGCGCGGAGATTCCGGCTTCGGTTATGACCCGATATTCAAGCCCGAAGGGTACGAACAGACTTTTGCCGAACTGGGAAACGAAACAAAGAACAAGATCAGTCACCGTGCACTGGCTGTACAGAAACTTTGCGAGTTTCTGCAACGCTGATTCTTTAGCATATTCCGCACAACAGCCTGTCTTGACATCAACGAAGTGCCAGCAGTAAAATTCTCTCAGGTCATTTCTTAACTATATGACACAGAGTTTAATAAAAGAATTTTTGTAATCTTCAGAAGAAAATTATTTCTTTGCAAAAAAAATAAAGCGTAATGAAGAAAATTGCATTATTTACTTTCCTTACATTGTTATTATGTACTTCATGTGTAACGAAAAAGAAGTTCATGATGACAGAAGCCGCACGTATTGCAAGTATCGACAGCTTGCAAAGTTTATTGACTGATTGCCGCAACACGGGCGACCAGCTGTCAGCACAAATCAAGAAGCTCCTGCGTGATACCACCCAGATGGGAAACAGTATCCGTCAGTATCAGAGCATGCTTAGTACTAACATGACGGAACAGGAAAAACTGAATGCCTTGTTGAGTCAGAAGAAAAACGAACTTAGCGAAAGAGAACGCACCATCAACGAGTTGCAGGACATGATCAACGCTCAGAATGAGAAAGTGAAACAACTGCTGAACAGTGTGAAAGACGCGTTACTGGGCTTTAGCACAGACGAACTGACGGTTCGTGAAAAGGATGGAAAGGTGTATGTGGCAATGTCGGACAAATTGCTGTTCCAGTCAGGAAGCGCCCGTCTGGATAAACGCGGAGAGGAAGCTCTCGGCAAATTGGCGGAAGTCTTGAACAAGCAGACCGACATCGACGTATTTATCGAAGGTCACACCGACAATAAACCGATCAACACCGTACAGTTCAAAGACAACTGGGATTTGAGCGTGATTCGTGCTACCTCCGTCGTACGTATCCTGATTAAGAACTACGGTGTAAATCCTTTGCAGATACAGCCCAGCGGTCGCGGCGAATATATGCCTGTTGACGACAATGAAACTGCGGAAGGCAGAAGCAAGAACCGCCGTACGGAGATTATCATGGCTCCAAAGCTGGACAAGCTGTTCCAGATGTTACAGACTTCCGAAGAGGTTAAATAAGAAAATAATAATAAGAGACTGTCAGGAGGTAGACAGTCTCTTATTATATAGAAACAAGGCTATAATATTTATTGCCCTATATGATATAACTCATCCATGTTTCTATTAGATACAATATCTGAATTCATACTGTTTACTTTCCCCATCCGGATGGTTTCTTACCCATCTTGAATACCATCGTACCACCGTTCATGATGTCCTGATGAGTGATGAAGAAATCTTTGTGTTTCTTCCCGTTCAAAGTCACCGACTGAATGTAGATATCTTCGGGAGACTTGCGGATGGTCCGGATACGGAACTCCTTATTACCTGCCAGTTTCAAAGTACACTCATCCAAAAGCGGGGAACCGATGATATACCGGCCGTCGGCAGGATTGACCGGATAGAATCCCATCGCACTGAATACATACCAGGCAGACATCTGACCGCAGTCATCATTTCCGGCATATCCCGAAGAAGTGTTGTTATACAGCGTGTTCAGAATATGACTGACATACTTTTGCGTCTTCCACGGCTGACCTGCAAAATTATAGAGATAAGCTACGTGATGGCTGGGTTCATTACCATGTGCATACTGTCCCACAAATCCCGAAGCGTTATGATTCATCTGCTCACTCTTATAGGTAGAGGTAAAAAAGGTATCCAGCTTTTGTTCAAAGGCTTTCGTTCCTCCTGTCAGTTCCATCAAGGCCTGGATGTTATGCGGAACATACCAAAAGTATTGCCATGCATTTCCTTCGGTAAACGGATGCCCGCCGTTTCCACCGTATTGATACGGGTCGAAAGGTTCGATCCATTCTCCCTTGTCATTCTTGGACTGGAAGAACTTCGTTTTCGGATGGAAAAGGTTCCGGTAATATTCGGAGCGTTTGTGGAATCGCTGATAATCGGCATCCTTGTTCAATTTTGCAGCCAGTTGGGCAACACACCAGTCATCAAAAGCCTGCTCCAGAGTGATGGAGACAGATTGAGTCTGAATGTTTTCGGGCATAAAGCCGTATTTCTCCCATACCTCAAAAGGAGAGTTGGGGTGTGAGGTTACCGAACTGTTATAGACTGCTTCATAGGCCTTCTCCATATCAATTCCGGGAATACCTTTCAGGATGGCATCAGTGATCACAGGGATGGAGTGGTTACCGATCATACAGTAATTGTCCTGTCCCCGCATAATTGCCAGATAGGCAGGTAGCCGTAATATTCATACTGGCGTATCATGCTCTTCACGAAGTCAGTCACCCGTTCGGGTTCCAGCAATGTGTAGAGAGGATGAGAAGCGCAGAAAGTATCCCACAGGGGAGAATGTGGTGTAATGAGTTTCATTGTTCGCTACTTTGCGGGTCGTATAGTCGGCAGCCATGTATTCGCCGTTCACGTCGGACATGGTGTTAGGCTGTATCATGGTGTGGTAAAGAGCCGTATAGAATATCTCTTTCTGCACTTCCGTACCTTTCACTTCGATCTTTCCCAGTTGTTTTTCCCAATCAGCGTCCGCAGCAGCCACATAGCGGTCGAAATCCCAGTGCGGTGCTTCCTGTTCCATGTTCTGACGGGCATTCTCCATAGAGACGGACGAAAGGGCTACTTTGCACGTCAATGGTTTGCCATTCAGTTGGCCGAAACGGAAACAGCCATGAAGATTCGTACCGTTGATCACGGCTGTGTTTTCATGAACACGCCCGCCGTCTCTCAGCGTAGAAGTAAGGATAGGACTGGAAAACTCCATGTAGAAATAAATCTTGCGCAGTTTCGCCCATCCGGTGATGATACGGTAACCTTCCACTGCATGATCATTCAGAATGCGGATCTGAGAGTTAATGATCCGGCGTCCCCAACTGCCCTTATCTGCCGAGTGGTCCATATCCAATATAATCTCCGCATCTTTGCCGGCGGGATATTGATAGCGGTGGATACCGTTTCTCTGAGTAGTGGTAAGCTCTGCATTAATATTCTCATCTTTCAGCATTACCTGATAATAGCCGGGACGGGCCTTCTCTTCGTCATGCGTGAATGCGGAAGAAGTGCGTCCGCTACTGGTCGGCATCAATGTAATGTCGATCAGGTCCGAGGCTCCCTGTCCCACTCAGGCGGGTATGGCTGAAACCGAAGATCGTATTCCGGTTATAGTCGTAGCCGGAAGCGTCCCCCCAATTGGGAGCTTCGCTGGTGTCCGGAGAAAGCTGTATCATACCGAACGGCGAGGTCGCCCCCGGGTAATTATTACCCGAAAGTCCCCCATCGATGGCCCCCGTTCCAATAAACGGATTTACATATTTAGTGATTTCCCCTGCCTGCAACGTAGCGAGAGTCAATGAAAATGCACATACACTTAAAAGTAATTTCTTCATGGTTCATGGTGTTTTTATAAGATATGTTTCTTATGTCTATGGCTTTTTATTCTTCTGTTATTTCAATGAGACGGCTGTTGAGCTGCTGCGTTGTGAAAAGATCCAGTCCGACGTTCATTAGATATTCTCCGGAGAAAACCTGGTTGTTACCCTTCAATGAGGAACCGCTACCGGGCATCATATTGATTTCCTTCACACGGTACTTCTTGTCGGCATCCAACCCTTGCAGGCGGACAGGCAATGTCTTTTCCGCATAGCGCGGATGGATATCGAAGGCAAATACCGCAGCCGTTTTCTTGTCCTTGCCTACAAACATGGAAGAAGTATGGTTGCTTCCGTAAGGAGAAACGAGGCGATACAAATCACCTTCAAGGATGACAGGTTTCAAGCGGTTGTAGTTCTTGACTGCCTGATCACAGTAAAGGTGCTCATTCTGATTCATGTCTTCCAGTTTGATGTCGAATCCTAATTTGCACATCATGGCTACATCGGTACGGAACTTGATACTGGTTCCACGATTCCAAGTAGTGACGTGGGCACACAGTGTCTTACTTGGGAAGATCTGCGAATAGCCCCATTGGATAAACAGACGTTCGATAGGATCGGTATTGTCGCTTGGCCAGAACTCTGTGAAGTATTTCAAGGCTTCATAATCAGAACGTCCGCCACCACCGGAACACAGCATCATCGGAAGATCAGGATATTTAGCCTTGATTCTGTCCAGCACTTTATAGAGTCCACGCACATAATCAACGTACAAATGAGACTGTTTATCTTTCAGATACACCGAATAAATGTTTGTAATAGGGCTATTGCAGTCCCATTTGAAGAAAGCGATGCCGGGATATTTGGTCATCAGGTTGTCCACCACGCCGAATACATGATCCTGTACTTTCGGATTGCTAAGGTCGAGCACCATCTGGTTGCGGAAATAATATTCATCGCGGTTAGGCAGATGAATCACCCAATCTTTATGCTTTTCGTAAAGCTCGCTTTTAGGATTCACCATCTCCGGCTCTATCCATATACCGAACTTGATACCTTTCTTTTTGTGCTTCTTCAACAAGACGTCCTACTCCGTTCGGAAGTTTGCCGGCAGTCTCTTCCCAATCGCCCAACCCCTGATGGTCACTGCTACGGGGATATTTGTTGGCAAACCAACCATCGTCCAGCAGGAACATATCTACACCCAGCTTGGTAGCCTCATCCATCAAGCCGATCAGTTTATTTTCATCAAAGTCAAAATAGGTAGATTCCCAGTTGTTAAGCAAAGTCATGCGGGTATCATTACCGTTTTTCACCTGATGATTGCGCGCCCAGTCATGGAAGCTGCGGCTGGCCTCACCTTTCCCCTGCGTACTGTAAGTGAAATAGAAGTCCGGAGTACGGAATACTTCTTTGGCGGGCAGGCTGTATTCGGAGTCGTACGGGTTGATACCGCTGATAATACGCAGTTCGTTTTTGTTGTCCACTTCGAAAGTAAAGCGAAAGTTACCCGTCCATCCGATGGTTCCTACCAGCACTTCGCCTGCATTCTCCTGCGAAGGATTGTCAAGAGCCAGTTGGAAGAAAGGAGATACAAACATATTGGCACGTGCACCCAACTTCGTATCGATCACCTTTTTGCCGAAAGCCAGTTCTCTTTCGGTCACGTTGGCTTCGTGTGCCCAGTCACCGGAAAATTCAGTCAGGAAATACTTGCTGCTGTTCAGGTGAAGCATTGATGAAGCATACTTGCAAAGTATCACAGGCTTCTTATCTTCATGGCTGATTTCAGTAAACGTACGGATAATGTTCTCTTTGCCGTAAGCCACATAATGCAGCTTCACGGTCACAGGGTATTTATCATCCTTAAGGGTAATTACGGTTTCGTTGACCCCGTTATCGATGGCATTGCTCGAATGATCTACGTATTTCAGCAGCAATGAAGAGTTATTATCGTTATGACGTATGTGAATAGCCGGTTCAAAGTAGTCCTCCATACCGTGAGTCAGATAAGCTTCAGTCCCTTGTGGCAGATACTGGATATCGGAATCATGGTTAAGCTTTTTGCCCAAGTATTTCTGATACAGACGTCCGTTGTCAGCTACTTGATAGATAAGGCTGGTCCGTTCGGTTTCTATTTTGATCAGAGGCTTGTCGGCAGCCTGCAAAAGAGAAAAAGAACTCAATAGAAAAAAAAGAAGAATGCTTTTAATTTCATGGTTTACATTGTTATGGTTGATATTTATTCTCTGGTGCGGAACGGGGGGTACGGGAAGCCCGCTCTTGCCATATAGATTACAAATAGGATTGTCTGCCCACGCATAGCAGGCCGCCGTCGGTATTTCTATCCGGTCGGATTGCAGAATGACTTCTTTTCCCCGAATGGTTGCCTGTGCCGGAACGTATTTCCCGTCCGGTCCTGCCAGTATAAAAAGCCTTTCGGAGCCCTTTCTTTGGCTACTACTTCCTGATCGAAACTAAGAATCAGCGTACGTCCCGAAATGCGGTATCCAAGGAATGCGGGCACTTCGTATGTACCTTTGTTATAGGTCTTCGTCAATGCCGCTTGCGCCAGCCGCTTTCCTACTTCCTGTTTGTTTTTCGGGTGGATATCATAAGCTTCGCCGAGGTCGATGGCACATGCCATACCCGTATTGGGCAGATGCAGCGCGTGTGCCTGTGCATCACGGAGAGCCGCCCATTTGGAGTCCGGCTGCACTTCTTCCGGTTTCAGATAATTGGCCAACTGCACAAAGTAGAAAGGAAAATCCTGCTTCCATGCCCTTCTCCAATCTGTAATCATTGACTGGAAAAGTACCCTGTACTGCTCGCGTCAAATCCTACATTATTTTCTCCCTGATACCAGATAGCGCCCTTGATAGGGAAGACAGTAAAAGGATGTATCATTGCATTGTAAAGTACGGTCGGGTAACAAGATGTCGGCCAGCCGGTTCCTTCGGGAGACAATGGTCTGGAAGGTGCGCCGGTCATTGATACTCCGGTGTGATAGTTCCAGTTGCCCGCCAAGGAAATCTTCTTGCCGTTCGCTTCCATATACATCTGCTGAGGTTCTCCGTGGATACCACCTTCACCTCCATAATCTATGGCACGGATGGTGATAACCCCTTTACCTGCCTTTGCCAAGGCTGCAGGAATCTTATAAGTACGCATCGTATTACATCCCGAAGTTCTTCCTATCTCTTTCCCGTTAAAGTAAGTGACGTCGTCGTCGTCGATCATAGCCAGATGGAAGGAGATTTCCTTGCCGCTCCAGTCAGCAGGTATTTCCACTTCTTTCTGGAACCAGACAGTGCCGTCAAAATTCAGTCCGCGAGTTTCCCAGTAGGCGGGCAGTTCCATCAGTTTCCATTCATTCCCTGTCTGAAGAGCTGATATCCATTGGGGAACTCCGTCTTTGAATCCGGGATCCTTGGCATCAAACTGCTGAAGCCACTCGTCCATTTCCCGATGGTAAAGTTCGACAAGTTTCTCTCTTTGGAAGCCTGCGCTTTCCATTTCGGCCATCTTTTTCTGGAATCCCATGACTTGCTTCAATGTCTGATGGCTTGTCCACGATTCGGCAGGTGTGCCGCCCCAAGTACAGTCAATTACCCCAACGGGCACATTCAGTTCTTTCCACAACTTACGGGCATAGAAATAAGCGACGGAAGAAAACTCCGGTACAGTAGCGGAACTACATTCCTGCCAACCGTTCATATTCATTTCTACATTATCCTGCGGAGAGAAAGCGACGGTCTTCTTTACCTGCAACAGACGGATGGAAGGATAATTGGCATCGGCAACCTCCTGTTCGTAATTCATCACTTTTCCCCATCCGGCAACGGGCATTTCCATATTCGACTGACCGGAACATATCCAGACTTCTCCCGATAGGACGTTGTTCAGCACCAGTTTCTCACCATCCGAAACAGTGATCTGATAAGGTCCTCCGGCAGGCGGAGTCGGGACTTCTATACTAAAATGACCATCAGCTGACGCTTTAGCCGTATATTTCTCATGATTCCAGCTCACCTTCACAGCCACTTGTTTACCGGCTTTCGCTTTTCCCGGTAACGTCAGCTGACTGTTTTGCTGAATAACCATATTATCGGTAAAGAATGACGGCAATGTGACCTTCGCTTGCGCAAAGGCTGCCACACATAACGATAAGAGTGTTAATTGATATTTTTTCATTTCTTCGGTTATTTAAATTCAAGTAATTGCACGTCTTTGGAGGGTACGGTCACTTCAAGCTGTCCTGTGGCAGAAGTCTCGTTGCCGCTCCACAACTCCTTCACCTGATAGTTGCGTGCCTTGTCCAATCCTATTCTTTCCAACGAAAGCACAGTTGTCTGTTCCTGGTCCGAGTAGTTGAATACCGCACAATGGAAACGACCATCGGGTGTCTTTCTTACAAAGATATGTTCCGACTTCTCTCCGTTTCCTTCCACAGGACGGAACACTTCTCCTGTCGCCACCGCATTCACTGCCGCATTGGTCAGATATTTCTGTGACTTCTCTTTGGCGTCTTTTCCTCCTCCCGCACTGAAATCGTCTCCTGTAATGTAAATACCCGTAATGACCCCCGAAGTAATACGGGCACGGTTTTTCTCCGTCGGTAGCATCTCTCAGTACAATATGATCGGCATCATTATATTGGTAGATATACTTCTGCCACCAGCCGTATGAAAGAGCGTTCAATGTATATTCGGTATCCTTGATCTGGTTCCACGCATCACAGGCTATTCTGCGTGACTGCGCATACTGAGCGGGAAAAACAGGAGAAATGGAGAGATTGATATACATATCTCCAAAATATTGATTGAGCAGTTTCATGCCATAATTATATCCCTGTATACCTGTGGTAATCTCAGGATTATACCATTTGTCCGCTTCCATCGCACCGTGTGTCATGAAGTCCATCTTCACATACTCGAATCCTGCACGGTGGAACAAACCGGAAGTCTTCTTCATCATAGCTTCCACTGCCGGATGCGTTGGATCGACTGCATAGGCGCCGTCCAGTTCCTGCGGTTTTCCGTTGGCATAGAGATAGATATCTTTGTATTTATATTCCGGTGCGGCATCTACCGTCCGTTCCGGATCGCGTGCCCAGTCGGTGAACGGAGTCCAGTAGATACCACCGATCTGTCCGTTCGACTTACACTTTTCTATAAATGATTTCAGTTGTTCCTCATTCATACAGTCCCAACCGGAGTCCAGACCGATATAGACAGTCTGATCAGGGTTTACAAAATGATTATTCTGCAGATTCTCCTTGAAATAATCGGAGACTTCTATCGCTTTCTCATAAGTCAGATTGAATTGTAATGCCCCCCAGCTGTTCCAACCAAATGGAACAGCTTTCTCCCATGCTTTGGGAGGGGCAATTACAGCGTTGGCTTTTGCATACGCTTCAAGTCCATCGCACCAATCTTCAAAGAAACCCAAAAAGACTTTAGGGGATTTAATCTTTTTACCTGCTAATGCACCGTGAGCCTTTACGTCACGAGTCTGCTCATCTGCTATGCCCCCATAACATACCAGCGAACCAATGTTATCACGATCCCCCTTACCTATTGAAATACCTGTTTTCCAGTTATCATGTTCTACGGAGCCGACCACCAGACCGTTCCGGCTTTCATTATTGAATATGGCTGTCACTTCATAACTCACCAATGTATCGAAACCAAGCGGGTGAGACTGATATCTGATCCATTTGTCATTGTCGAACGGAACAAAAAGAGCACGGTTATCACCTGCCTGCAAGAATCCGGATATAGAATCGACATTAACAGGAGCCATTCTGCCGGAACGGATTTCCTCTTTCGCTTCGACCGTAAAATCGGTCAGTATATATTCCTTACCCGGATAAAGATAGAAATACTGAGTCAGCTTCGGAAGCTCCTTATCCGTATACTCCACCTTATATATATGTCCTTTCCCGAAAGAATCGGAAACTTTGCCCGTACTGATTTTATGGCGGGCATAGTCAGTCGTCTTGATCTCCTTCCCTTCCCATTGATAGGAAGCATACATTCCGTTACAAATATTTTTTGACTTATAAGTGAGTGCTATTCCCCTTGCTGATCATCGTAAGTTATATTCCATACATCGGTAGAGAAAATCTTGTCTCCACTGGCACAGTTGGAAATGAAAAGAAACAGAAGAAGCATCAGGGATACTCCCGACATTTTTTTTTAGTAGTAGCTTTTGGTTTTTCATATGGTACAATGTTCTTATGTAAAAAAAATAAAGCATACCCGAATAAGAAACCTTTTTTCTCTTATTGAGGTATGCCACAAAGGTAAGGATTGGCATCTCCTTTACTATATACAAACGATTCAAAAAATGATAAAAATACGGCAAATAAGCTCCAATGCGGGCTAAGAGAGGTATTTTATCTATTTTGTGCCCTCTCCTGCCTCGACATTCTTTATCTCCTGCGTGATAATGATCTGCTTGCCGGATTGATATTGTTTCTCAAAATCTTTGGGTGTCATGCCGAATTGTTTCAGGAATAACTTGCTGAAATAAGACGGCGAATTGATGCCGACCATATAGCAGATATCTCCGATCCGGTATTTACCTTCCTGGATAAACTCGGCTGCCTTTTTTCAACTTGATCAACCGGATAAAATCGAGCGGAGACAAGTTGAACAGTGTCTTGATTTTCCTTAACAAACTAGAACGACTCATGCAGAGTATATCCGCCATCCGTTCTACACCGAAATTATCATCGGTTATGTTATCTTCAATGACCTTGATCACTTTATTCATAAATTCCTCGTCCGCCTTGTTCATCTGCATATTGTTGACAGAGAAGAAGGGGCGTTTCGCAAAGGCTTCTCTTTCCCTGCGCCTGTTGTCAAGCAAGGACAGGACTTGTTCTTTCAGATAATTGAAAGAGAAAGGTTTCTCAACGTATGCTTCCGCACCATATTTCAGACCGTTGATTTTGCTGTCGATGTCATTCTTGGCTGTCAGGAAAATAATAGGAATATGAGAAAGTTCCATATCCGATTTTACTTCCTTGCAGAGTTGGTATCCGTCCATTACAGGCATCATGATATCACTGATGATCAAGTCGATATGGCCGCTTCTCAATATTTCCAGTGCTTCTACCCCGTTCATCGCTGTCTCTACGGTGAAGTTTTCCTGCAAGCGTTCGAGAATAAAGGTCAGCATACTTTCGTTGTCTTCTACCAACAGAAGGGTATATCCATACATATCGGCCGTGACGGGCGTATGTTCGTCCAGCTCGACAATGTCTTTCTGTATGGCTTTGTTGTTCTCCTGTTTAATGCCCTCCATATTCAAAGGAATGGTCAGTACAAACATATTGTTTTCCTGACGGGTATCCAGATAGATCGTGCCTTTGTGCAGGGATGCCAGCGAACGTGCCAGAGACAAGCCGATGCCTGCTCCATTACGGGGCTTCTCTTTTCTGTCCACCTGATAGAACGGTTCGAATATATATTGGCTGACTTCCGCCGGAATCTTGTTTCCGTCACTGGTGACGCGAATCGTAAAGCTGTCTTCTCCTTTTTCCAGTTCTACCAGTACATTCTGGCTGGCGTACTTCAGCGCATTATTGAGCAGGTTGCTCAGTATCTTGGTGATTGCTTCTTTATCTACAGCTGCCCACACCTGCTCTTCTGTCGATTTTAATTGCAATTCTTTCCGGTTCAGGCTAAATGTCACTTCAAAGCGTGCCACGATTCCGGCAAGAAGTTCGGTAATGTCCACGCTCTCAAATTTCATGGTCAGCTTGTTGGCACCAATCTTCTGGAAGTCCAGCAGTTGTCCGGTAAGTTCCAGCAGGCGTTTGGTGTTCTGGACCATCACACTGATATACTTCTTCATCTTGGGCTCCTGTATCTCCATTTCCTCAATGGCTTCGAGAGGACCGTTGATCAGTGTCAAAGGGGGTACGCACTTCGTGCGCTATCTCTGTGAAGAAGTCTACTTTGGATTCGTACAGTTCCTTCTCTTTTTCGATCTCGAACAGTTTTTGCCGTTCTTCCAGTTGTTTCTCCTTGCGGCGTTTGTACCATAAGATGGTGCCAACCACGATCAGGATAATGCATACGGTATATACAATGTAAACGATGATAGACTGCCACCACGGAGGAAGAATGATAATAGACAGAGAACGTGTGGACGACTCGGACTTACTGCCGTGAGTAGCCTGCACACGGAAGGTGTATTTTCCCGGCGGAAGTTTGGCATAAGAAATGTTCTGGTTGCTGGCTGCCCGTACCCAATCCCTGTCCAGCGGTTCCATACGATAATAGTATTGGTTGGACTCGGCAGTAGAGTAACTGAGCAAGGCCACGTCAAAACTGATATTGGCCTGATCATAAGGCAGGACGATTTCATCCGTATGTACGATACATTGTTTCAGAGGTGATTCAGGAGTATGCACTGTCACCTCCTTATTATATATACTGAATTTGGAAATGTAGACAGGCGGAAGTGGCCTTTCCTCCTCCTGAACAGTAGGATCGAACGCGATCAATCCGTCCACCCCGCCGAAATAGAACCTTCCATCCTGAGCTTTCAATGCCGATTGATAATTGAACTGATTACCCAGCAATCCATCCTTATTGGTAAAGACACGTACATCTCCATTCTCGGGATTGAACTTGACCAATCCTTTATTGGTGCCAAACCACAGATTTCCAGCATCATCTTCCAATATGTTGTAAGCTACATCGTCCGGCAGCCCGTCTTCGATGCTGAAAGTGGTAAAGTTATCCTGCGCTTCATTATATCTGCATATACCGCCACGGTCGGTAGAGAACCATATATTCCCCTTTACTGTCCTGCATGATGGAGCTGACGGAGTTGGAGCTTAGAGAGTTGTCAACTCCTTCCTTATAAGAATAATTCTTATAAGAATTATTCTTAGGATCACATTTCCAAACACCATTTCCCATAGTAGCAAGCCAAATTGTACCATCTCTAGCCTCCATTATATCGAAAACCCAGTTATATCCTACTTCTTCCACACGGTGAAATTTCCTTTCCTTAGGTTGTGATACATATAATCCCCACCCAGGTCCTATCCAAGTACGACCTTTACTATCTTTTAAAAAAAACTATATACACTTCCTTCTTCAATACCCAAATCCTTATCACTGACGTATTTAAGATGTTCACCAGGTATACTAATATCATTCATTCCTTGTTTAAATAATCCAACATATATATGATTTTCATAATGTTTTACTGATAGTGTAATGAGACGACCTGGAACATTATCATATATCTGATGTACTTTACCTGTTCGAGGATCCAATACATTAACACCATTATCTTCAGTACCTATCCAAATACACCCATTATTATCTTCTGCCAATCCACGGATACGTTTGGTATTTAAAGAATATGGATCGCTTCCCGGTACATATTTAGCAAAAGTCAAGATACGATTAGGCAGATAGTTGACACCTCCAAACATTGTTCCAATCCAAATTCCTCCTTCATAATCTTTATAAATAGAATAAATACTATTATCCGATAAACTAAATGAACGCATCAGGTCTTCTTTCAAATGAATAACATTATTTTCTTTCTCATTAATAATGAAAATTCCATGAAGAGAACCTACCCAAATTTCATCTCCAAAACACATTACATCTCGCAAAAAATGTTTTTTTCTCACCAAGGAACGAAACTTCACTCAACTCATCTGTTCGAGTATTATATTTCAGCAAATCTCCTTCATGTATTCCCAAAATAGCATTTTCTTTCTGAAAACAAATACTTATAATTGTTTTGTCAATTAACGAACGTCCCATTCGGTCTGTCTGTCAAATATTGTTCAAAATTATCATCCCGATAATTGTACTTGAATAAACCTATTCCTGATGTACCTACCCATACTTCGCCCTGCTCATTGATACAAATACATTCCGGATTATTATTTTTTTTAAATTGTCTTTATCTATCAATGAATAATGATGTACCTTTCCGTCTTTATAACGAAAAAGTCCCTGATCAGGAATCAACACCCAAATATTATCTAGTGAATCAGACAGAATTTCCGCTACCCAGTTATCAAGAGTTATTCCTTCTGATGAAGCTATTTTGAAACGTTTAAATACATCAACCGCCGGATTATATATATAAACACCCCCTGTCTGTTCCAACCCATAAATTCCTTTCTTTATCCTCAAAAAAGAGCACCAATATTATGATTACCTGTACCCTCCTCCAAATCATCGCAATCGAATTGGAGAATAGAAGTTCCATCATAGCGGTTGAGCCCATTTTTTGTCCCAAACCACATAAATCCATAGCTATCCTGCCAAAGATTGCTTTTTACATTACTCTATGATAAACCATTTTCTCCATTAACACGGGTGAAATAAAAATCAGAATATTCTTGAGCAAAAATACAAATAGATAAGAATAGCAATCCATTTATGAAAGCTAATCGTAGTAGGTGTATCTTCATAAATTATATAGTGGTTATATTTGGCTGTGCGCGCAAATATACACTAAAAAACAGTATATAAAAAGGAGTTGACGCATTTGTTTCAGTAATAGCCGCATTTGTTCATTTTTACTTTTCCCTTCTCCTATACCTTTGCAATATCATTTTGAAATAAACTATTTTATAACATGAGAAACGTAACATTAGGCCTGATAATAGGGGCCGCACTTCTAGTTAGTGGTAGTCTGTCACTGAAGGCAACCGAGAATAAAATGAAATTATGGTATGATAAACCTGCAGATGAATGGATGAAGTCTCTTCCTTTGGGGAACGGTCGTCTTGGTGTAATGATCTATGGTGGCATAGAAACAGAAAACACTCGCTCTAAACGAATCAACAATGTGGTCAGGGGAATATGATGAACATCAGCAACGTCCATTCGGAAGAGAAAAACTCAATCAAGTAAGAAAGCTATTTTTTGAAAATAACTTGTCAGAAGGTAATCACGTCGCAGGAAATATGATGGCAGGTAGCCCACATTCAGTAGGAACACATCTTCCCATAGGTGACTTGAAAATAAATTTTTCATATCCTCAAGGAGAAATATCAGATTATCGCCATGAACTGGATTTACATACTGCTATAAATACAGTTAGCTATAAAGTAGGTAATACTGAATATATACGCCAATGTATCGCTTCTAATCCAGATGACGTAGTTGCTATGCATATAAAAAAGCTAGTCGTCCAAAAGCAATAACGATGGAACTTGAATTGAAATTACTCAGACAGGCAAATGTAGTAGCATCCGGTAACCAACTTATTTATACCGGTAATGCAGAATTTGAAAAACATGGTAAAGGAGGAGTACATTTTGAAGGACGTATTGCTGTACAAATAAAAAAGGAGGAACAATAAAGGCTGAAGGGAAAAAAACTTTATATTGAGAAAGCTACTGAAGTCACTTTATTATCTGATGTACGTACCAATTTTAAAAACAATACGTTCTCTGGTTACAACTACAAAATAAAATGTGAGAAAACAATTGAATTAGCATCAAAGAAAGATTTTAAGACTCTGAAGAAAAAACATATAGAAGACTATTCTCCACTTTTCTCCCGGGTAGGACTTTCGTTTGAGCATCACGCAAAGTTTGATCACCTACCAAACGATGAACGTTGGGCACGGGTAAAGAAAGGAGAATCTGATCCTGGATTAGATGCATTATTTTTCCAATATGCCCGCTATCTGTTGATCGCTTCTTCACGTCCTAATTCTCCTCTACCTGTAGCTTTACAAGGTTTTTTTAACGATAACCTCGCTTGCCATATGGGATGGACTAACGATTATCATTTGGATATCAACACGGAACAAAACTATTGGATTGCTAATGTAGGTAATTTAGCAGAATGTCATCTCCCCTCTTTTTGACTATATTAAAGATTTATCAATTCATGGTGCAAAAACAGCAAAAAAGATTTATATGGTTGTAAAGGATGGACTGCACATACTACAGCCAATCCATGGGGATATACAGCTGTATCAGGTAGTATTCTTTGGGGATTATTCCCGACTGCATCTTCTTGGCTTGCCTCTCATTTATGGACACAATATGATTACACACAAGATAAAGATTTTTTAAAGAATACCGCATATCCATTATTAAAAAGTAATGCTGAATTTCTATTAGATTATATGGTAATAGACCCACGAAATAACTATTTGGTAACAGGTCCTAGTATCTCGCCGGAAAACAGTTTTCGCCATCAAGGACAAGAATTTTGCGCATCTATGATGCCGACTTGCGACCGTGTACTGGCTTATGAGATATTCTCGGCATGCCTGCAATCTACGGAAATATTAAATGTCGATGCCTCATTTGCCGACAGCCTCCGTACCGCTATCAGCAAACTCCCTCCTTTCCGTATCAGCACAAACGGAGGAGTACAGGAATGGTTTGAAGATTACGAAGAGGCACATCCCAATCACCGTCACACCACACACTTATTATCCCTTTATCCCTATTCCCAAATTACATTGGACAAGACACCCGAGCTGGCACAAGCTGCCGCCAAAACAATCGAAAAACGTCTGGCCGCCAAAGACTGGGAAGACACAGAATGGAGCCGTGCCAATATGATTTGCTTCTATGCCCGATTGAAAGATTCTGAAAAAGCTTATAGCAGTGTGAAACAATTACTTGGGAAACTATCACGTGAAAATATGTTCACTGTTTCCCCCGGCCGGAATCGCCGGAGCAGGTGAAGATATTTTTCGCCTTCGACGGAAATACAGCCGGAGCAGCAGGTATTGCAGAAATGTTATTACAAAGCCACGATAATTGCATCGAATTATTGTCTTGTCTGCCGGAAGAATGGAAAAACGGAAGTTTCAAAGGACTTTGTGCGCGTGGAGGTATCGAAATAGACGCAAGCTGGAAAAACGCCCGGATAGAAAATACGGTATTCAAGGCTACCGCTGCAACAGAATTCATTCTTCGTCTTCCAAACGCTGAAGCATATCGTTGGAAATTGAACAAAAAAACATTCATTCCGAAGAAGAATGCGGATGGTTCGATACAAATTAAAATGAATGTAGATGATTGCATAACTATTATTCTTATATAAAATATTACAGTATCAACATTTTTATGAAAATATTTATTTTATTATTCAACTTAAAAAATTATTTAACATGAAAAACTTTTTACTTATTTTAATTACTTGTATAACAATATTATTTACATCATGTAATACAAATTATTTCGATGATTATGAAAAAGAAGAAACTACTACTATAATGACTAGAGTCGTACAAGATCCTCTCCATCCTATCATAAATGGTGAGAATGTTTATGGAAATTGGATCTTTCAGCTATTTTACATTCATCCCACTCAATATATTGGAAAATGGAATATTTATCTTCAATATCAAAGTGGTGCAGAATGGAAATATTATAATCCAAATGGTGGTAATACTCCATATATTGTATTATCAGGTGAAGCTTTAAATTCATATATAATACCTTTTAGTGGAAATTATTTGCCAAAAGGAAATCCTGTTATAAGAATATGTGTAGACGAATATGCACCAAATGGCTCTAGAAGCACTTGGTCAGAACCTTACCAACTAAAAGGCTATAATCAATGTGGATTAATTCCAGCACCCAATTTTGATGGATTCGGAAGTTCTGTATTAGAACTTTATGGAACTCTGCGACCTCTTATATCAGGTGTTCATTCAGCAAAAATAATTTTTTGCTATAAATGGTATTTTTGAGAATTCTCCAATTACAAAACAATATAAAATAGAATGGATTCCGGGAACATACTATTTTAGCACTAAACTAGGGATAGAACCAAATCAAAACTATACATTAAGTTATACTGTCACATATTATGATTATACAGGAAAAGCATTGTTTCCGATTGATAAAGGTTCTTATTCTATAAATGTAGGCTATTCTAATTATTCTTCTTTGAAAATTTTCGATTAAGCAATAAAAAGATACAAAATTTCTACTTTGAATAGTTCGATACAAATTAATATAAATACAGGAAATATTATTTATAATACTCCTAATCAAAAAGTATTTTGCAGTAAATACGTTATTTTTTTGCAGCGTTTATTCATCATTTAAACAATGCAAACACCTAATTTTGACTCATTGAATTTATGAGAATAATCACATTTAAATCTAATAATATATGAAACGAATTCGAGAATTTCCACCGTTAACAAGACAACAGTCTAGTTGCCTGAAATGTATTAACCTAATATTAATTTTAAATTATCCATGAAAAATATGAAAGAAAGACTTTTTTCATTCTTTAAAATGAATCGACTGATTCTGGTTCTACTCTGTCTTTTTTTCTTTGCGACGAATATATACGCGCAAAACAGAGAAATAAGAGGTATGGTAACCGGTGATGATAATGAGCCTTTGGCAGGAGCCACTATTACAATTAAAAACAGACAAGGTGGTATAATTGTAGACATCGATGGAAAATTCACTATAAAAGCGAAAACCGGAGAGATACTAGTCGTTTCATTCCTTGGTATGAAAAAGCAGGAAGTAAAAATAGACAATAAAGATTTTTATGCTATCAAACTGCTTCCTGAAACCAACGAGTTCGACGAAGTGACAGTAGTCGCTTTTGCCAAGCAAAAGAAAGAGAGTGTCATCAGTGCTGTCTCTACAGTAAATCCACAGGAATTGAAAGTGCCAAGCAGTAACTTGACAACCGCCCTTGCCGGAAGAATGTCCGGTCTGATCGCTTTTCAGACATCAGGCGAACCCGGTAAAGATAATGCCCAATTCTTTGTACGTGGCGCTACAACATTCGGATACAAGAAAGATCCGTTGATTCTGATCGATAACATTGAATTGAGTACGGACGACCTCGCCCGCCTAAATGTGGATGATATTGCACGTTCTCCATTATGAAAGATGCTACAGCCACTGCTTTGTATGGTGCACGCGGAGCAAACGGAGTAATCCTTGTGACTACTAAACAGGGGAACAGCTGGAAGACCTAAAGTGTCTGTTCGCGTAGAACAGTCGGTATCTACTCCCCGAAAAAAGGTGAAGTTGACAGACCCTGTCAATTTTATGAAACTGAACAATGAAGCGGTTAACTCACGACGTGATCCCAACAATCCTGCTGCCAGTGCCAACTACACTGTATATAGCCAAGAAAAATAGAAAATACCATTGCCGGTACTAATCCATATTATTATCCGGCAGTAGACTGGGTATGATGAGTTATTCAATGACTATGCTCTCTCCACAATAGTAAACGCTAACCTGAGTGGAGGAGGCAGTGCAGTACGCTATTATGTAGCAGCTTCTTATACCAAAGACCACGGAGGAGTAATCCAAAATGATAAGCTTCACAATTACAACAGTAACATCAACTGGCCACGTTATTCTGTTCGGTCTAATATCAATATGGACTTAAGTAAAACTACGGAATTTGCCATTCGTGTCAACGGAAACTTCGATGATTATACCGGCCCGCTCGACAGCGGTGAAGGACTCTATAAAAAGGTAATGAAAACCAGTCCCTGTCTTATATCCTAAAAGTTATCCTGCAACAGGCGAATATGTCAATGCTACGCATGTGCTATTTGGTAATGCCAATAAAGGAGCCTACATTAATCCTTATGCAGATATGGTAAGAGGATATAAAGAATCCAATAACTTATTGGTGGCCGCACAAGCCGAACTGAAACAAAAACTGGATTTTATTACCCAAGGATTGGATGCCAGAGTTCTGGTCAGCACCACCCGTTCTTCTTATTCCGACCTCACCCGTGCCATTAATCCTTATTACTATCAGGCCAACTATGATAAAACGAACAATAGTTATACGCTGACCAATATTGTAGAAGGAGAAGAGTATTTATCCTATGACCAAGGTGCTAAGAACATCAACACCACCAATTATATAGAAGCAGCCGTCAGCTATGGCCGGACATTCGGTGCACACGCTACTAGCGGAATGTTGGTATATACCCGCCGAGAAGAAAAAAAGGTCAAGCGAAAAGACCTTGCAACAATCATTACCACGTAGAAACCAGGGGAATTGCCGGACGTTTCACTTATGCTTATGATTCAAGGTATTTTGCAGAATTCAACTTCGGATACAATGGTTCCGAACGTTTTGCCGCCCATGAGCGTTACGGCTTTTTCCCTTCTTTCGGTCTTGGTTATATCATTTCTAATGAAGACTTCTGGATACCGCTACGAAATACAGTGGACAAACTAAAATTCAAATTGACTTATGGACTGGTAGGTAATGATGCTATCGGAAGCTCGGAAGACCGTTTCTACTATTTGTCGGAAGTGAACCCCAACGATGGTGGAAATCGCGATCAATTCTTCGGAACAGATTATGATAATCATATGAACGGCGTATCTGTTTCCCGTTATCCCAACATCTATATCACTTGGGAAAAAATCGAAGAAAGTAAATTTAGGTTTTGAACTGGGTATGTTCAACAGTGCTTTGGAAATCCAGACGGACTTCTTCTATGAACGCCGTACCCAGATTTACCAACCTCGTGCTCATATTCCATCTAGTATGGGACTTTCTGCCGGAGTAAGTGCTAATATAGGTGAAGCATCTTCCCGAGGAGTTGATTTATCAGTCAACTATTCTTATATTGCCAACAAAGATTTCTGGATAAAAAGGAATGGGAAACTTCACACTCGCCAAAGGTAGGTATGAAGTTTATGAAGAACTGGATTATGCCAGTTACGGACAAGGATACCGCTCCAGAATCGGGCAGGCTATCAATCACAATTACGGATATATTGCCGAACGCTTGTTTATTGATGTAAACGATGTTGCCAACTCTCCCTCACAGACAAGTTTCAATGGTGGAGCTATGCCGGGAGACATCAAATATAAAGATTTGAATGGCGACGGAAAGATTACAGATGAAGACCAGACTTTCCTCGGCTATCCTAATCAGCCGGAGATTACCTATGGCTTCGGATTTTCTGCCGGTTACAAAGGGTTTGACCTTTCTATGTTCTTCCAGGGAAATGCAAGAGTATCTTTCTTCATCGATCCCAGAAATACATCCCCTTTTGTAAATTATGATGCCGGTGATCGTATAGGCGTACAGCAATGTTTAGATGTCATTGCTAACGACCATTGGTCTGAAAACAACCGCGACATATATGCATTCTGGCCTCGCCTCTCCCACACTTGTTGATAATAATATGGTAACAAGCACCTGGTGGATGCACGACGGTTCATTCCTCCGTTTGAAAACAGTAGAATTGGGATATACATTCTCACAGAAAGCCTTGAAAAAAAATAGGCGTGCAATCCTTACGCTTATATTTGACAGGAAGCAACCTGCTGACCTTCAGTAAATTTAAGTTATGGGATGCAGAAATGGGAAATAATGGTCTGGGATACCCCATCCAGCGAGTATATAATCTTGGCATTAACATTAACTTCTAATAAGCAACGATATGAAAAAAATTTACGAAATATATTCTATTCATCAGCTTGGGCTTGCTTTGTTCCTGTTCGGATTATTTGGACATCGTTCCCGATAACGTGACAACATTGGACATTGTATTTAACAACAAGAATACAGCCCAGCGTTACTTGCAAATTGCTATCATTTCGTCCCCGATCATGGTTCCGTTAAACGCATACCCGGTATGGGAGCCGGACACGAATGTTGGTTTTATACCGACAAAGATTCTTATTTTGATAATGAAGTCAGCTTTTACATAGCCCGCGGATTGCAGAATACAAATGCGCCATATGCCAACTATTGGGATGGAGAAGGAGGAAGTAAGCTTCCTATGTTCCGTGCCATCCGGGAATGTAATATTTTCCTAAGTTATGTGAGAGATCAGCATAAAGTAAACGACCTGACGGATTCGGAACGAAAGAGATGGATAGCCGAAGTAAATGTACTGAAAGCCTACTATCATTTCTTCTTGTTTGAGCACTACGGCCCTATCCCTATTGTAGACGAAGCTCTCCCCGTATCAACTTCGTCTGAAGGAGTAAAAGTAACCCGTATGCCGGTAGACCGGTAGTAGACTTTATGGTAAAATTAATAGATGACTCTTACAAAGACCTTCCGCCGGTCATCACTATGGAAGCTACAGAAATGGGACGTCTGACGCAGCCTGCCGCACTCGCCCTAAAAGCCAAAAATCCTATTATGGGCAGCCAGTCCTCTCTTCAATGGCAACAAGGAGTATGCAAACTTTAGAAATAAAGAAGGAAAACCGCTCATCAATCAAGAATTCAGCCGTGAAAAATGGGTAAAAACCGCGGAAGCCTGCAAAGCGGCAATCGAATCAGCAGAAGCCAACGGATGCAAGCTTTTACGATTGTAGCATGGATATGTCTTATAGTCAGGATTTACCCGAAGAAATATTTTACAGCATGAATATCCGTCAAACAGTAACAGAACGTTTTAACTCCGAATTGATATGGAGCGTAGGCAAACAGGGTACCAATGAACTGCAAAACCTATCGATGGCTTGTATCGTTCCTTCTTTGCAAAAACAAGGAAGTGGAAACGGTCAAGTAACAGGCAGTATTTTGCAAAGCAGGGCAGCAGGTGTATATGCTCCTACACTGGAAACAGCGGAACAATTTTACAGTAAAAATGGAGTGCCCATTGACGAAGACAAAGAATGGTTAACAAGCGGAAACTATGATAATCGTTACACAACCCGACAAGTGACTAGTGCTGATAAATATAACATGCGAACAGGCTGGACCACTGCCGTACTTCACTTCAACAGAGAACCCCGCTTCTACGGGTCTCTCGGTTTCGATGGTTCCACTTGGTATGGTAACGGACGTACAGATGTCAATGACTTGAATTATGTGGATGGTAAATATGGAAGAAACTCTGGAAACAAATGGGGATTTAACTACTCCATTACAGGTTATTTCGCTAAAAAAGTAGTATATTATCAAAATGCTATAACTCAATCTTCACAAGTAGTCTACGAATACCCATTCCCTATTATCAGATTAGGCGACTTGTATCTAATGTATGCAGAATCACTTAATGAAGCTGCAGAAGGTGATAATAATGTACCGGAAGAAGTTTATACATACCTACGGAAGGTACGTGAACGTTCCGGATTGAAAAAAGGTGTACTTGGACAGACCGAAGATATAGGAGATGTCAGAGTAGCATGGGAAAAAAGTACAGCAATGATCCTACCAAACCTAAAACTAAAGATGGGATAAGAAGTATCATCAAACAGGAACGTAAAATTGAACTTGCGTTGGAAGGACATCAATACAATGATCTCAGACGATGGAAAGACGCTTCAAAAGAACTGAGTAAATCCATTAAAGGATGGAACGTACAAGGAGAAATAGAAGAAGACTTTTATAAAGTCACAACTCTCTTTGTTCCTCGCGCATTTACAACTAAAGACTATTTGTGGCCTATAAAAAAACAAGACTTACAAGTAGACGACAAATTAATTCAAACGTATGGATGGTAATTATAAACATCGAAAAACAATGAAAAAAAAATCTTATATTATATATGGATGGCATGTGCGGCAGTATTGCTACACAGTTGCGAAGATGTAGAAACTCATAAACCTTATGGGGATGGCAGTGGACATGCTCCTGGTACAGTACAAGTGACTTCCTATGAACAAATTCCTGGTGGAGTGACATTGAAATTCATTGCTCCAACAGACGAAGATCTATTGTATATCAAAATAAAATATACACTTGACAATGGAAAAGAAATGGAAGCACGTGCTTCTCTCTATACTGATGAAACGACAATAGAAGGTTTCGGTAATACGAACCCGAAAAAACTAGTAATCTCAGCCGTTAACAAAATGGAGAAAGAAGGAGAAGCTATCATCACCGAAATAGTACCTGGAAAACCGGCATACCTTACTGCCATTGAAGAAATAGAAGTAAATCCTACATTCGGAGGTATTTATATACATACTACAAATGGAGGCAGAAACTATCTTATCTTTGATGTCTCTACAAAAGATTCAAAAGGTAATTGGAATGTAGAACATACAGAATATACTTCTGTAAAAAACATCGGCTTTACACTCCGAGGGTTCTCTGCCGAACCACATGATTTTAAAGTCCGTGTCCGCGATCTATATGATAACCAGTCAGAAGAATACTTAACAACCTTGACACCACTATATGAAGAAAAATTGGATTTGACCAAATTCAAAACTTTCTATCTAGCCAATGATATAAAGATGGACAACGCAGGTCATACTTTGGAGTCTTTATTCAATGGAGATCATGGATTAAACAGTTGGAATTATGCTCACGGTTATGACTTTAATCCTTCCGAGTTTCCTGTATGGTTTACATTCGATATGGGTCAAACCGCTCAATTAAGCCGCTTCACCTCATGGCAACGCTCCATGGGAGGTAGTTATTACTATCGTGCAGGTGCTATCAAAGAATGGGAAGTATGGGGACGTTCTGATTTACCATCTTCGGACGGAAGTTGGGACGGATGGACCAAACTGGCAGATTGTGAAAGCATAAAACCTTCCGGATGGCCCGCCGGTTCAAATTCAGAAGAAGATATAACATATGCTAGTAAAGGAGAAGAATTTGAATTTCCGGCAGATATTCCTCCAGTAAGATACATTCGATTTAAAATACTTTCTACTCATGACGGTGCCGGATTGGTAGTTATGCAGCAACTTTGGTTCTACGGAACCCCGATACAATAACCTTTTAACAAAGCAAAAGTATGAAAAAAATAAATATATTGATTCTCTGTAGTATCCTGTGCTTTTTCTATTCATGTAATGGCATGCTGGATGGCATTCAGCCTTATCTAGACGAGGGAGAAAAAAAAATCTATGTAGGGAAACTTGATTCACTCAAAGCTTTTACTGGAAAAAACAGAATCAAAATAGAAGGAAAAAATGATGTACGGTGTAAATCAGGTAAAATGTGTTATCAGTTACAAAGATCCTATTACATTGGAAGAAAAGTTTAAAGAGTTTCCAATAGAACGTACGGAACCACGAGAAACCTTCGAATTTATGTTAGAGAATTTAACAGAAGGACAATATGACTTCTCGATAGTCACCTATGATCCCAAAAACAACACATCTATCCCGACAGAGGTATCTGCTTATGCATATGGCGAACTATACCAACAAGCATTAACCAACCGGATTTTACATAGTATCTCTCCTGAACAAAAAAGAAATTGTAAATGAAAGTGGACAATCAGAAAGAATATGGGCAGCCAAACTGAATTGGAATATATCAAGAGGAGACGGTTTAGTAGGCTGTAACCTTGAATATGAACGTCAGGACGGAACTTTAGGCTCGAAATATATTTCAGTTGACGAGACTACAACAGAACTCGACAATTTTAAAGCTAATGGAATACTCCGGTACAATAGTATATATAAACCGACAACAACTTCCTTGGACGAATTTGTTACAGAATATAAAGAAGTTACATTTCCTTCCCAAAGTTACATTGGCATTACAAAAGACCTAACCAGTCTTTATATTAAGAATGCCGGATATCCATTTAGAGGATATGATGTAAACAATAAATGGGGAAAACCTTACGATTGGAAATGGAATGAAGTTATGGAAACTAAAAATGCCAATGGAGGTGCCGGCTTCACAGAATATAACGATGGAACAATTCAGTTCGAAACAACACAATGGAGTCAGGGATATTATGACAACGGAAAGATCTGGCAAACATTTACTTTACCAGAAGGAAAGTATGAAATGCGTATCGAAGTAAAAACGCCGCAAATATAGGTTCTGGCAGTACCAATATCCATTTTGCTGTAGCTCAAGGCGAATCACTACTACCTGACAATGAAGAATTGGAAAAGTCAGACATTATCCTCTCTTACCTCAAATTTGAGTCAGAACATACTAATAAAACATCTGCCTTACCTATATTTGAACTAACAGAAGAAAAAAAACTATTACCGTAGGCTGGGTAGTATCTTTCTCAGATATCTGTAGAAATATAGAATTTAAGTCAGTAAGATTGTGGAGTGTAGCTGAATAAAGTTCTCCATTTTATTAAACTATTCATCAAATGTTATTCTTATAAAAATAAACCCTGGAAGTTTGTATTATAAATTTCCAGGGTTTACTATAATCAAATCTTTTACTATATATTTATCTATTTCTTTTAAAATTGAAATAGAATTCATTTAAATAGGTGGTGCAACTGTACCCGATTTTCTTTTATTGTAACTTCATTACAATTATACATCTGAATAAAATCAGACTCTTTATTTTTTTCAGTATCTAGAGAATAAATCAAATTATGACGTATCATCAGGCCATCAACAGCCTTCGCTCGAATGGCACATGAGCTATTTTTTTTCTCATATAAAAATAATTTTCTTCAATAGTAATATTTTTATGAACCGCCCCTTTATATTCTCTATTCTCCGGATCAATGCTAATAATCGGTTCTCCACAGTTTAAAAACGTATTTTGACGAATAGTCAAGTCATGTACCGGTCCTGACTCATACCAGCTTAATCCATCATCGGCTACAAATATTCCACTCATCTGCATGCCGTAGAATGTATTTCCTTCTATCAGAGACTTACGTCGTGTTGTGATAAGAATCCCTCTGGTTGGTACTCTTGCAAAGTAATTGTTTGTAATCCGCACTTCCGGTGTCCACGTCACGTTCTCAATAACCAGGTCTTTCTGTTGCATTACCTCCGAAGAGAGTGGACTTGACAGAGTGAGTTCCATTTCTCTTGGCGTTACTAATTTTGCCTCTTTTACTTTACACTTCCCTACTACCAACAAAGAACGTGAATCAACAAGTTCTATATCGTCTCCTTTAAAAAAGGCTTCAAATCCAAAAGTCTGGTCATGCATAAAACGAAGTTTTAAACGATTGTCCGACAAAAATTCTATTACTCGCAAATGTGTACCATGTATATTTATAGGATCATCGTGTGCACCTATAAAACGGGAATTCTTAATATCAATCATACCACGGCAACCAGAAACCTGAATAAAATCAGCAAATCCCGCATTAGTACGTCCTGAACCTGGACGAGGAGCAAAGTTACAACGATCAACAGTAATATTCTCACTGTATTGACAGACTACCCCGAAATTTCCTAAATAATAGAAGTTGATATTCTCCAACAGTATTCCCTTACTTCTGTTTACAAATCCACTCACTTCGTCACGGAAAGAATCGCGCATCTGAAAAATAGTATGTAGTCCTACTTGTGGTTTTTCTTTATATTGCAGATATAACACATTTGGACGAAGTTCTACTGTACGAAGCAAATTCTCCATCGGACTCCAAGAACGCCAAGTCATTTTTTCACTTATACGGTCATACGACTGCGCTATTCCGTTCTTAAAAGACCAACCATCACCATACCATTCCAACTGTGCGTCTACAATCCGATATTGGGATGTGGGATGTACCTGAACAATCAAATAATCATTCCCCTCTTCCAATACTTCAACCTCCGTTTGAGTAGGATGTTTATAATCTATATTAAAATTTTTCAAAACAATACCTTCACATTTATCAAGTACGAAACTTGTCATTTCACCATTCATCAATAAAGTTGACCCACAACCATCAATAGTGATATTCTTTAATGTATTAAGATACAATCCGATATGTTTAGTCGGATCAGGATCATCCAACTCAGAAGTCGTATTTGATATATAATATAACACTTGTGATGATTTCGCACGGTCTAACTGATAAATTCCCGGTGAAAACTTTACAGTAACCGGCCTTCCTTTACAGTCAGCAGCTTTTTTTAAAGCTAACGCTATATTTTCAATATCTTTTCCCTGCTCCGGGAAAAACCTCTATTATTCTAGACTGGGCAAAAATAGCCAACTGGATGAACCAAACGCTCATCATAAATAAAATGTACTTTTTCATGATATTGATCTTCAAATTTTACTTTTTTCACAAAGATAGAAATTATCTATACCCTATTATAGATATAAAGCAATCAAAAAATAGAATGTTTGCTGCAAATATTTCATTTTTTTGATTGCTTTGTACACATATAATCTTTCTGTTATTACCTAATTTTGTATCCGAACCTATATAACATAACCAATTTAAAAAAGAAAATAATGAAACACACCTTTATTACATTTATTCTACTGTCTCTTTGTATTTTCACTTATGCACAGAAAAAGATTGCACGTGAATATATCGAATGGTCTGACATTTGGATTCCCGGAGCTAACAAAACAGATCTTCCACACGTACTGCTTATCGGAAATTCCATCACACGCGGATATTACGGAAAAGTAGAAGCAGCTCTGAAAGAAAAAAAAGCATATGTAGAGGACGGCTCTCCAATTCGAAAAGTGTAGGTGATCCGGCTTTAATCGAAGAACTGGCCGTAGTACTCAAAAATACAAAGTTCGACGTTATCCATTTCAATAATGGTTTGCACGGATTCGATTATACAGAAGAAGAGTATGATAAAAGTTTCCCAAAATTAATCAAAATCATTCGTAAATACGCCCCTAAAGCCAAGCTGATCTGGGCAAACACCACTCCCGTCCGTACCGGAGAAGGAATGAAAGAGTTTGCCCCTATCACCGAACGGTTGAATGTACGTAATCAGATTGCACTGAAACATATCAATCGTGCCAGCATAGAAGTGAACGACTTATGGAAAGTAGTCATCGACCATCCCGAATATTATGCAGGCGGAGACGGGACACATCCGATTGACGCAGGGTATTCAGCTTTAGCAAATCAAGTGATTAAAGTTATAAAGAATGTATTAGTACATTAAACCTTATTCATTCTATTTTAATATGGCAATAATGAAAAATCAAAAATCAACTCTATTATTAATTATCTGTTGTTTATCAACCTGCATAGTAACGGCACAACAACACGTAGAAACAATTAAAAATACTTTCTTAAATCCAAAAATCAAACAAAGTGTTAGTTGTTGCTCATCGGGGAAATTGGCGTAGCGCACCGGAAAATTCAACTGCTGCTATTGACAGCGCCATTGCTATGAAAGTAGATATTGTAGAAATTGACATTCAAAAAACAAAAGATGGACAACTTATTCTAATGCATGATAATACACTAGATCGTACTACCACTGGAAAAGGAGAAATTAAAAACTGGACTCTGGCAGATATAAAAAAGTTAAAATTGAAAGATAAGGATGGAAAAGTAACAAATTATGTTGTGCCCACTTTAGAAGAAGCTTTGTTAACAGCAAAAGGAAAAATCATGGTTAATTTAGACAAAGCATATGACATCTTTGACGATGTATACGCTATATTGGAAAAAACCGAAACCCAAAATTTAAGTAATCATGAAAGGAGGACAGCCTATAGAAACTGTCAAACGAGAATTTGGTTCTTATTTGGATAAAGTTTTATATATGCCAGTAATAGATTTAGGTAACAAAGAAGCTGAGAAAATAATCACAGACTATTTGAAAGAATTACGTCCTGCTGCTTTCGAAATTATTTATTCAGACCCCAAAAATCCGCTTCCTCCAAAAATAAAACAATTACTTTTTAAGAAAAGTTTGATTTGGTATAACACATTATGGGGATCACTTGCAGGAAATCATGATGATAATCTTGCACTGACCGATCCGGAAAAAAAGCTACGGTTATCTGATCGAACAGCTAGGAGCCCGTATTTTACAAACAGATCAACCTGCTTATTTGCTCGATTATTTAAGAAAAAAAAGGTTGGCACAATTAAATTTAATAACATCTTTAATTCTCAATAAACCACATTATATGGATAAGAAAAAAATCAGTTATTTAATACTCCTTTGTTTATTCTCTTTAAGCTGCACGTTACAGGCAGAGAAATATGAAACGGTTTCTCCTAACGGAAAACTGAAGATTAAACTGAAAATAGACAAAGGTACCCAATACGAAGTATGGTACGATAATACACAACTTATACTTCCTTCTCCCCCATCGGATTACATCTGGCGGACGGAAGAGTAATCGGCAACGGAAGTGTAAAGTCGGTAAAGAAAAGAAAGGTGAATCAGACTATCGACGTCCCTTGTTGGTAAAAACAAAAAGAATTACAGGATACTTATAATGAACTCACCGTTTCTTTCAACGACAGCTGCGACCTTGTAGTACGTGCTTATGATGAAGGAGTGGCCTATCATTTCGTCACCCGTCTCAACGGAGAAATTACGATCATCAGTGAAGATGCTATTTTCAACTTAGCTTCCACCCCAACCATCTATTATCCGGAATGCGATGCTAATTATTCCGGCGAAACGGATCAATCCGGACGTACTCATCAGGTGCATCAAGGATATAGAAACTTTTGAAAGACTCTATAAAGTCTACAAAGGTCCGTTGGAAATTCCTTACGAACGCTTTGCCGTTTCTCCAGTATTATACGAATATCCCGATTCTCCCTATAAAGTGGTCGTAACGGAATCAAATACCTATGATTATCCGGCTCTGTATATGGAATCCAACGGCTACAACTCCATGCGCGGAAAATGGGCCAACTACCCGAAAGAAACAATAGACTCCGATCCGTCCAATCCTTACTACTGGTATTCCAATCATTTGGTTGTTACCAGAGAGAATTACATCGCAAAGACTGATGGAAACCGTAGTTTTCCGTGGCGTGTCATCATCGTTTCGAAAGATGACAAATCATTATTGAACAACGAACTGGTATACAAACTGGCCGATCCTTGCCGTCTGACCGATACTTCCTGGATCCAACCGGGAAAGAGTGCATGGGAATGGTGGCACAAAGCCGTTTTGGAAGGTGTTGACTTCCCCTGGGAAACAAGCAGCTTTCTCTCAGTTATATAAATACTACGTAGACTGGGCTTCAAAGAATCATATCGAATATATGACCTTGGATGCCGGATGGTCCGAAGATTACATCAAAGAACTATGCTCATACGCCAAAGAAAGAGAATGTGAAGATTATCGTCTGGACATGGGCTAGTTGCGCCAGAGAGAATCCAAGCGACTGGATCGCCAAAATGCACAGCTACGGTGTATCGGGAGCAAAGATCGACTTTTTCGAACGGAATGATCAGATAGCCATGCGATGGGGAAAAGAATTTGCAGAACGCCTGGCCGAAAAGAAAATGGTAGCTATTCTCCACGGTTGCCCGGTTCCTACTGGATTGCATCGCACGTACCCCAATATACTGAACTATGAAGCAGTAAGAGGAGCGGAATGTAACTTCTGGGAAAAGACGTTAACTCCCGAATATCACACTCGTTTTCCTTTCATCCGCCTGTTGGCAGGACCGGCAGATTATACTCCGGGATCCATGAGAAGTGTCACTCAGGATAAATTCAGACCGATGGATATAGATAATACTCCGCCTATGAGTATGGGAACACGTTCGCATGAATTGTCCATGTTTGTCATTTACGACCAATGGATGGCTTATTTATGTGACTCACCCACTGAATACAATAAATATCCGGATGTACTCGACTTCCTTTCCAAAGTTCCCGCAGTATGGGATAAGACCTTGCCATTAGAAGCAAAGTTAAGCGAATATATCGTAACAGCGAAACAAAAAGGCAATGACTGGTATGTGGGCGGAATGACCAACTGGGATACCCGTTCTACAGAAGTGAACCTCAGCTTCCTGAAAGACAACGTCTCCTATCAGGCAACTATCTTTAAAGACGCTCCAAATTCCTACGAGCAACCTAAAGAATATATGGTAGAGAAAAGAACAGTGGATAATAAAACTATATTGAATATAAATATGGCAAAAGGCGGTGGATTCGTTATTCGTTTGGAAGCAGAAAACTAATATCGCTATGAATGAAATTTAAATGAGATAATTACATCTCAAAGAACGGTACCATCTGATACACGGAATGGTACACTCCAATACATCAAACGATACCTTCCAACATACTGGATGGTACCGTTTGATGTATTGGAGTGTACCGTTTGTATATCCTATCATAATCCCAGCTTCGCCGAAATCTCCAGCATCCGCTGAATAGGCTTCACTGCCTTCTCCGCTATTTCAGGATCCACCGTAATTTCCGGTGACTCATTCTTCAGACACTCATACAGCTTCTCTAACGTATTCAACCGCATAAAGCTACACTCATTACATCCGCACGTACTATCATTCGGAGGAGCCGGGATAAACGTTGTCTGCGGACACTTCTTCTGCATCTCATGCAAGATACCCGATTCGGTAGCCACGATATACGTATTCTCCGGGTGGTTCACCGCATACTTCAGCAGTGCAGCCGTAGACCCTACCACATCCGCCAGTTTCAGCACCGTGCTTCTTGCATTCGGGATGTGCCAGTACCAATGCTTCCGGATGTTGTGCTTTCAGTTCCACGATCTTTTCAACCGAAAATTGTTCGTGTACATGGCAGGCTCCGTCCCAAAGAAGCATATTCCTGTTCGTAACTGAGTTGATATAATTACCCAGATTCCGGTCCGGACCAAAAATTATTTTCTCATCTTTTGGGAAGCTTTCCACAATCTGCCGTGCATTGGTGGAAGTTACCACCACATCCGTTACTGCTTTAACCGCAGCTGTTGTGTTGACGTACGAAATAACGGTGTGCCCCGGGTGCTCTTTGACAAACTGCGCAAACTTGTCCGCCGGACAACTGTCCGCTAGCGAACAACCTGCTTCCATGTCGGGCACCAGCACTTTCTTGTTCGGACAAAGCACCTTCGCTGTTTCACCCATAAAGTGAACGCCGCACATCACAATGATGTCCGCTTCCGTTTTGGCCGGCCAGTTGAGCCAATGCCAAACTGTCACCAACGTAATCAGCGATGTCTTGTATTTCACCCTTCTGGTAGTAGTGGCCCAGAATGATCGCATTCTTTTCTTTCTTCAGCTCATTAATAGCCTTTATGAGATTATTCATAATAATATTCTTATATCTTCCTTTTAAAAAATCCTTTGTTAGTGATGATTGCCTGTTAATAGTGTTAGCAAATAAATACGATTTTTCTTGCCGGATAAGTTATTAGTCCATACTTCTGCTTTATAAGTCGGTTATGAACGGAAGGAAAGGTGGAAGATTGACTATTTATTATCTTCATTATCAATGCAAGCCCTATCAAATGGGAGTTTGCTATTAACTCCCTGTTGATAAAGTGCAAAGTTAAAAACTTTATGGATATAAACAGGTAGATAAGTGCTGAAAAATATGTTGATGTCTGCATAGAAAGTTTCGACTTTGTTTTTTGGAATGTTCATAATGAAGGCCTCTTATATCTTCTTTTGAATAATGCAAGAATTATTTTTCAAAATCTTTGCCGATAGTTTTGACAGGTTTTAAACCGTTATCAACACCTTGTTAACAGAAAAGAACTACCTTTGCAACCGAAACGTAATAAATGAAAAGACGTATGCGCAAACTGAAAATAACAGAGCTGAACCGTATCAGTGCCGAAGAGTTTAAACAGGCTGAAAAACTGCCTTTGGTGGTAGTGCTGGATGATATTCGTAGTCTGCATAATATAGGTTCTGTATTCCGTACTTCGGATGCTTTCCGTATCGAGTGTATTTATCTGTGTGGTATAACGGCCACTCCACCACATCCTGAAATGCATAAGACAGCATTGGGTGCTGAGTTCACTGTCGACTGGAAGTATGTTAATAACGCTGTTGATGCTGTTGATAACCTCCGAAAAGCTGGTTATATGGTCTATTCGGTAGAACAGGCGGAAGGATGTATTATGCTGGATGAACTCGAATTGGATAAGACGAAGAAGTACGCTATCGTAATGGGAAATGAAGTGAAAGGGGTACAACAGGAAGTGATTGATCATTCGGATGGTTGTATCGAGATTCCCCAATATGGTACCAAGCATTCTCTGAACGTGTCTGTAACAACGGGCATTGTCATCTGGGATTTGTTCAAAAAGCTGCGTTGACGGTGTAAAATCAGTCGGTTAATAATTAGTTAATAAGTGGTTGATATCATAGTTAACTTGCTATTAACCAATATTCTTTTTCTGTTCATAATTATGTGTGATGATAAGAAAGTATTGTAGCAACTTACTCTTGGTTGAGTCTGATTGATTCAGTGTTTATTAACCATCCTGTTTCAAGCTGTTATCAGATGGCATCACAGCTATTAATAGCTGACTTCTCAACTGTTAATACTTGTCATGCAGACTATTAACACCTGACAGGTCAACTGTTAATACCTTAGAAGTCAGATAAAGCGGGGTAATTTTCCTATGGTGATAGTGGAATTGGATTTAATAGAAATATGATGGTTAATAACAACGTTGATAACCTTATAACAAGGTGAATCAGATTTGTCCGTTCTCTACCAGCAGCACAACTCTTTCCGTCAGTTTATCTTCTCCCAACGGATCATATTCCTTTTTCAGACTGGCACCGAACAGTGCGGCAAACGTCTGATAGAATCCTGCTTTGAAAGGTCCCATAAAAGCTTTCACCAGTTCATAACTGGTGGAATTACTTTGGCGGTCTATCAATTTAATCAAGAGTTTGCCTTGTGTAAAAGAGAGTTTCTTCATCCGTGCGGTATATTGTTCCTTCAGTCCTTTTTCCACCCGTTTGAGATGTTTTTGGCGAGCCTTCTCGTTGGGTAATGTCTGAAGATACTCGTAAGTTTCAATAATAGCCTGGTTAATTTCTTTGGAGATAGGATATACCTTTTTTACGTTACGTACTAGGCGGTAGTATTCCAGCCGTTCTTTTTCGTTTTTGAATTTTAGCGGGCGGAAGATATAAACAGTCCTTAACTGGACACATGGAATGGTATCTCCGTTGTAGATACACATTGGAACCAAGTATCCGTTGATGCTTTGCTTGTCTTGGCCTGCATCTTCGATGAACAGACTATAGCAAACGCCATCATTATTACTATGTTAAGTCTCCTTTTCACGTTACAAAAATAGAATTAAAATTTTATTATTCAGACATTTCTTTTAGACGTTAACCTATTTAAAGTATCTTTGCGGCCTTGTCTGTAAAAACGCAAGGTGCAAACAAATAATTTATTGATGAAAACTACTCAACTATTTCGGTTGATAAGTATTATAAACAGCCTGTTCATTATTCCTGCTTGTAGTGCTCAAAACCCTTCTCAAAGTCTTATAGAAGATATTTTTGAAGATTTATCTGTTAATAATAGTGTTGATAATGCTGTTAATGAACCCAATTGGGAGAATGAACTGGAAGAATTGTCCGTTCGTCTTCACGAACCTGTAGATTTAAACCGGGCTACCCGTCAACAATTGGAACAATTTCCTTTTCTCAGTGATATTCAGATTGAACATCTGCTGGCCTATATATACGTGCATGGGCAGATGAAAACTCTTTATGAACTTCAGTTAATAGAGGATATGGACAGGCAGACTATTCAGTATCTATTGCCTTTCGTATGCATCAAAGCTATTAACAATGAGTCGTCTTTTCGGTGGAAAACTATGTTGAAAAGCGCTATGAAGTATGGAAAGAATGAAGTGATAACTCGCATAGATATACCGTTTTACAAGCGGAAAGGTTATGAACATACCTATTTGGGACCTTCTGTTTATAACTCTGTTAAATACGCTTTCCGTTATCGCGACCAGCTCTATGCAGGTTTCGTTGCGGAGAAGGATGCCGGAGAACCTTTCTTTGCTCTGCACAATCGTCAAGGGTATGATTATTATTCTTTTTATCTCTTACTCAAAGATTGTGGGCGATTAAAAACATTGGCTGTTGGTAACTATCGGTTAAGTTTCGGACAGGGGCTGGTGATCAGCACGGATTACTTACTGGGAAAGACCGTATATGCTTCTTCTTTCAACACCCGCAGCGGAGGAATCAGGAAACATTCTTCTACTGACGAGACTAATTATTTTCGGGGAGCGGCGGCAACCTTAAGCATTACAAAACAATGGAGTATGTCCGGCTTTTTACTCATACCGTTCGCTGGACGGTGTGCTGACCGATGGAGAAATCACCTCTATCTATAAAACCGGACTGCACCGAAGTCAGAAAGAAGCGGATAAGAAGAACGTATTCACCATGCAATTAACTGGTGGACACGTGAGTTATCAACACAACCGTATCCGGCTGGGTATCACCGGTATTTACTATGTTTTCAACCGACCTTATGAACCGCAATTAACAGGTTATTCCCAATACAACATTCATGGAAATCAGTTCTACAATTTAGGAATAGACTATGCTTACCGCTGGCATCGCTTTTCTTTCCAAGGAGAGACGGCTATGGGAAAACAAGGCAGTGCTACTTTGAACCGTCTTCAGTATTCACCGGTGGAAGGAACTCAGTTGATGGTCGTACAACGATACTATTCATATAATTATTGGGCTATGTTCGCCCATTCTTTTGAGAAGGAAGTGCGGTTCAAAACGAACAGGGATATTATCTGGGGGTGGAAACTTCCCCTTTCCGCCATTGGCACATCCTTGCTTCCTTCGATCTGTTTTCTTTCCCGTGGAAGAAATACCGGATCAGCAAACCTTCCCGAGGTATGGACGGATTGCTTCAGGCTACGTTTACTCCGCACAGTAATCTGACAATGTACTTGAAATATCGTTATAAACAGAAAGAGCGTGACTTGACAGGTAGCAAAGAAAAAACCTAACGCTTCCTATTTTTCATCACCAACTTCGATATCGTTTGAACTATTTTTATGGAGATGTGTTTAGCTGTCGTACAACTTTAGATTACAACCATTTTCATTCTCAAGACAGGGCTGCTAGTAAAGGATATCAAGTTACACAAATGATGTCCTCCCAACTGCCTTGGACCAGGCTGTTTGCTGACGTTCAAGGCAGTTATTTTTCTACAGACGACTATGATTCGCGGGTATATGTATCAGAGAAGGGATTGCTTTTATACATTTTACACTCCCTCCTTTCAAGGCCGTGGATTTCGCTGTGCCGTTCGTCTGAGATATGAACCGAATGAACATTGGATGTTTATAACTAAATTCGGAGAAACCGTTTATCTCGACCGGAATGAAATAGGTTCCGGCAATGATTTAATCCTTGGAAATAAAAAAAGCTGACGTACAAATGCAACTCCGTATTAAGTTTTAAAGTATCTTTGCCTCTGGATATTATGAAATAGTAAATGATAAAATAATGTGAGTTTGATGTGATAAACGTTCGTATTGATATATTGAACTCATATTAAAACAATTAATAAAAAGATGACTATTATTTTTCCTTCACCCATCTTCGGCCCTGTTCATTCCCGCCGCTTGGGTGTATCTTTGGGAATCAACCTATTGCCGGAAGACGGAAAAGTCTGCTCGTTCGACTGCATTTATTGTGAATGCGGCTTCAATGCCGACCATCGTCCGAAGAAGCATCTGCCCACTCGTGAAGAAGTGCGCATCGCCCTGGAAGAAAAGCTGAAAGATATGCAGAAGAACGGTCCCGCCCCCGATGTACTCACATTTGCCGGAAACGGTGAACCGACTGCCCACCCTCATTTTCCGGAAATCATAGAAGATACACTGGCACTTCGTGACCATTATTTCCCGAATGCAAAAGTAAGTGTATTGAGCAATTCTACCTTCATTGATCGTCCTGCGGTATTCGATGCATTGAACAAGATAGATAATAATATCCTCAAACTGGATACGGTGAACGAAGAATACATTCATCTCCTGGATCGTCCCAACGGGAAATATTCCGTAAGGAAGATCATCGAAAAGATGAAAGAATTCAAAGGAAATTGTATTATTCAGACTATGTTTCTGAAAGGTAGCTACCTTGGGAAAGATATGGATAATACATCCGATGAGTTTGTGCTCCCCTGGCTGGAAGCAGTCAAGGAGATAGCTCCCAGTCAGGTAATGATCTATACGATTGACAGGGAGACTCCCGATCATGATTTGCAGAAAGCCACTCATGAAGAACTGGACCGGATTGTAGAATTGATAAAGCGAACGGGAATTCCGGCAACAGCATCCTATTGATCGCTTACCTGAGATCATTTTAAACACATAAAACCCCCATATTATGAAAAACACGAATTTAGCCTTTTATGCTTTGGCAGGCATTTCTTCAATGCCTACTACGCTGACAGCCGGACAAGCTCATCCGAAGGAACGACCGGCTGACAAGCAGCAACCGAATGTAATCCTGATCGTCGCCGATGATTTGGGATACGGTGACTTGAGTTGCTATGGTGCTCATCGTATTTCTACACCGGGCATGGACCGTGTGGCGAATGAAGGAATCCGTTTCACACAAGGTTTTTGCACAGCGGCAACCTCTACTCCAAGCCGCTATTCCGTAATGACCGGTCTTTATCCCTGGACAAATACCGATGCAAAAAATTCTGCCCGGTAATGCGGCATTAATCATCGACACCCAGAAGATTACTTTACCCAAGTTGATGAAACAAGCCGGATACGCTACCGGTTCTGTAGGTAAATGGCATATCGGATTGGGAGACGGAAATGTAGATTGGAATAAAGAGGTCAGTCCCGGTGCAGCAGAAATCGGATATGACTATTCCTTTATTCAAGCAGCAACGAACGACCGTGTCCCATGTGTCTTTCTCGAAAATGGACGTGTAGTGGGATTAGACCCTAACGATCCGTTGTATGTGGATTACCGTAAGAACTTTCCCGGTGAACCGACAGGAAAGAATAATCCCGAATTGCTTCGTATGCATCCGAGTGTGGGACATGCCGGTTCGATAGTCAACAGGGGTGCCCCGTATCGGATTCCAGAAAGGTGGTAAAGCGGCACAATGGAAAGATGAAGAAATGGCGGAATTGTTTTTGATGACAAGGCGAAGCAATTTGTCAATGACCATAAAGATGCCCCTTTCTTTCTTTATTACGGATTACATCAGCCACACGTTCCTCGTGTTCCAAATGAACGCTTCGCAGGAAAGTCGCCTATGGGACCGCGTGGGGATGCTATTCTGGAAGCAGACTGGTGTGTATCTGAATTTCTGAAAGAACTGGATAAACTGGGATTGGCTGAAAATACAATCGTCGTGCTGACCAGTGATAATGGTCCGGTACTGGATGACGGATATAAGGATGATGCAGTGGAATTGATAGGCGATCATAAGATAGCAGGTCCGCTTCGCGGAGGAAAAACAAGTATGTTTGACGGTGGTACACGTATCCCTTTCATGCTTCGTTGGCCGGCAGTAGTTAAACCGCAGGTTTCCGATGCATTCGTCTGCCAGATGGATTTGCTGGCATCCTTTGCCGCCTTGTTAGGGCAGTCTTATCCGGACAAGCTGGACAGTGAAAATACCTTGGACACCTTTTTGGGCAAGAGCAAGAAAGGACGTGAAGAACTTGTCATTGAAGGAATGTTTAATTATGCATACCGCCAAGGTGATTGGGCATTGATTCCTCCTTATTATAATCCGTATAGCAAGGAAGACGGAGACTTTATCGGTTTGGGATATGGATATAAGCTCTATAATCTGAAAAAAGATATCGGGCAGCAGGAAAATGTAGCAACCAAATACCCGAAGAAGCTGGGCGAATTGATCAACCGCTTTGAGTATCTGAAAGCGACTACGAATAAGGTGACACGCTATTGACCTCCGCTTATCCCTATGGGATTTGTGAATAAATAATAATAAAACAGCTTCTGATTTAGGGTAACCCAAAGATGAAGTGTATTTATTACCAAACGAGTAATTTTACAATCTGACACTAATAATCTTATAGTATGTCATCTGAATTAGTTAATATCATTTTTAAAAGAATATACAAAGGCACTTAATGTCTAATACCAAATAAATAAAAACATGAAAAAAAAGAAACCCCCCATCTCTTTACGACATCTCAGGCGTATTACCGCCATTTTATTATTATGTCCAATTTCCCTTTTTCTTCCATACAGGCATCCGTAGCATCGGATCAGAGTGATGTTTCTTCGGCACCCGTCTGCCAGGAACAGACTTCGGGAATCCTTCGTGCAGAGAAAATAAACCCGACGACGGTTGATGTATTGTTCACGAACCAGCAACGGATGACTATCGACTTTTACGGAGAGAATATTTTCCGTGTCTTTCAGGACAATTCCGGAGGCGTCATCCGTGACCCCGAAGCGAAACCTGAAGCGCAGATACTTGTAGACCAGCCCCGACGCAAGGTTTCTGGACTGTCGGTGGATGAGAAAGATGGATATATCACCCTCACCACCGCCCAAGTACGGATTGAACTGAATAAGCAGACCGGACTGATGAAAGTCTTTAATCCATTGACCGGCAAATGTGTGATCGAAGAAGTCGCTCCGGTGGTATTCGGTCCTAAAGAAAGTGACTGTTACCTTGAAGGAGAATCCCGAAGAATACTTCTACGGAGGCGGTGTGCAAAACGGACGTTTCTCTCATAAAGGCAAGGTTATTGCCATCGAAAATCAGAATAGCTGGACGGATGGCGGAGTGGCCTCCCCTGCCCCTTTTTACTGGTCTACCAATGGTTACGGAATGATGTGGTACACTTTCCGGAAAGGTGAATACGACTTTGGAGCAACAGAGAAAAACATAGTGAAACTGTCTCACAATTCTTCTTACCTTGATATTTTTTTCTATATGGTCAACGACGGAGCCGTTTCCCTCGTTGAATGATTTCTATCAGTTGACGGGAAACCCCGTTTTGTTGCCCAAATTCGGTTTTTACGAAGGACATCTCAATGCCTACAACCGTGACTACTGGAAGGAAGACGAGAAAGGAATCCTTTTTGAAGACGGAAAGCGATATAAAGAAAGCCAGAAAGACAATGGCGGTATCAAAGAGTCTCTGAATGGTGAAAAGAACAATTACCAGTTCTCGGCACGTGCCGTTATCGACCGTTACAAGAATCATGATATGCCTCTCGGATGGTTACTTCCGAACGACGGTTACGGAGCCGGATACGGACAGACGGAAACGTTGGACGGCAACATCGCCAATCTGAAAAGCCTGGGAGACTACGCCCGCAAGAACGGAGTGGAAATAGGACTCTGGACACAGTCAGACCTGCACCCGAAAGAAGGTGTAAGCGCCTTATTGCAGCGTGATATCGTGAAAGAAGTCCGTGATGCCGGTGTGCGTGTACTCAAAACCGACGTGGCATGGGTAGGAGCCGGCTATTCCTTCGGATTGAACGGAGTGGCTGACGTAGGACATATTATGCCTTATTATGGCAATGATGCCCGTCCCTTTATCATTTCATTGGACGGATGGGCAGGCACACAGCGCTATGCCGGCATCTGGTCGGGCGACCAGACCGGAGGCGAATGGGAATATATCCGTTTCCATATCCCTACTTATATAGGCTCCGGCCTTTCCGGTCAACCGAACATTTGTTCGGACATGGACGGAATCTTCGGTGGCAAGAATGAAACAGTCAATATACGTGATTTCCAATGGAAAACATTTACCCCCATGCAGTTGAATATGGATGGCTGGGGCGCCAACGAAAAGTACCCCCCATGCTTTAGGCGAACCAGCTACATCCATTAACCGTATGTATCTCAAACTGAAATCGGAGCTGATGCCTTACACGTATAGCTTTGCCCGTGAAGCGGTGGATGGTATGCCTCTCATCCGTGCCATGTTCCTCGACTATCCGAATGAATATACATACGGAACGGCTACCCGCTACCAATATATGTATGGTACCGACTTTCTCGTAGCCCCTGTCTATCAGAATACGAAGGCTGATAAAGAAGGCAATGATATCCGCAATGGAATTTATCTGCCCGAAGGCACTTGGATAGACTATTTCAGCGGAGAGAAATACGAAGGCAACCGTATTCTCAGCAACTTCTGATACTCCGGTCTGGAAGTTACCCGTATTTGTAAAAAACGGTGCTATTATTCCGATGACACAACCTAACAATAATGTCAGCGAAATAGACCCCTCACTTCGCATCTATGAATTTTATCCGAACCGCCATACTGCAACCGTAGAATATGACGACGACGGTGTGACGGAAGCCTACCGTCAGGAGAAATCGGTATCTACTCTGATCGAATCGAACGTAGACGCAAAGAACCGTGTGACTATCACCATTCATCCCACAGCCGGAAGTTTCGATGGTTTTGTAAAAGATAAAAAGACGGAACTGCGCATCAACGTCACGGAGAAACCAAAGAAACTGACTGCAAGAATCAACAACAAGAAAGTAAAACTGACGGAAGTAAGCACGGCAGCGGAACTTCTGAATGGAGAAAACGTATTCTGGTACGAAGAAACCCCCAATCTGAATAAGTTTGCAACCAAAGGAAGTGAATTTGAGAAAGTGGTTATCACAAGGAATCCGCTGTTGCATATCAAACTGGGCAGCACCGACATCACCGCCAATCGTATCGAACTGGACGTGGAAGGTTTCCGCTTTGAACCGGCCGACCGGAACTTGGTAAGCACCGGAACCCTGTCTGCACCGCAAAAACGCTCAGGTAAGCGAGCAGAACAGAGAAGCATATACCCTGCAACCGACTTGGGACAAAGTACCCAATGCCGATTACTATGAGATTGAATTTGACGGAATGCTTTATACGACTATCCGGGATACTCACTTACTGTTTGAAGATCTGAAAGCGGATACTCCTTACGCATTCAAAGTGCGTGCTGTCAACAAAGACGGTGTTTCCGAATGGGCAGAGATTCAGGTGAAAACGAAGACTAATCCGCTGGAATTTGCTATTCGTGGCATTGAAGGCGAATCGACTGCCGCATCGCAGGGAGGATTCGGTGTAGACCGATTGTTCAACTTCTCCGAATCGGGAGATACATGGCACACGAAGTATAACGTTAACTCCATACCATTAGATTTGATTATCGACCTCAAAACAGTTAACCAACTGGATAAGTTCCATTATCTGCCCCGTGCGGATGCCGGTAACGGTACACTGCTGAAAGGAACGGTATCTTACAGTATGGACAAAGAAAACTGGATGGAAGCCGGAGCATTCGAATGGCAGAGGAACGGTGATGTAAAAAGTATTCACTTTCACAGAGCGTCCAAGTGCACGTTACATCAAACTGAATGTTACGGCAGGTGTAGGAAACTATGGTTCAGGTCGTGAAATCTACGTATTCAAAGTACCGGGAACGGCAAGTTACCTGCAAGGCGACATCAACAATGATGGCAAGATCGACCGCAATGACCTGACTTCTTATATGAACTATACCGGATTGCGTCGTGGCGACTCAGACTTTGAAGGTTATATCAGCAAAGGCGATATCAACATGAATGACTTGATAGATGCTTATGATATTTCTGTCGTAGCCACTCAGCTCGACGGCGGTGTCGACAGGGAAGCTACGGAGAAAGTATCCGGCTCTCTGTCCATCAGTACTCCGAAGAAGCAGTATCAAAAGGACGAAATCGTTGAAATCCGTGTGAAGGGTAATGATCTGCGGTCGGTTAATGCACTTAGCTTTGCTTTGCCTTATGATCAGAGCGACTATGAATTTGTAGGTGTGGAACCGCTGAATATGAAAGCAATGGAAAATCTGACTTACGACCGCTTGCATACCAATGGAGTGAAATCGCTCTATCCTACGTTTGTCAATATAGGAAAGCAGGAAGCATTGAATGGTTCGGAAGAATTCTTTATTCTGAAATTGAAAGCGAAACGTAAAGTGAAGTTTGATCTGAATCTGAAAGACGGAATATTGGTTGATAAGGAACTGAGAATGCATTCATTCTAGAATGTGTTTCGTGTAAATCATTGATATATAACAAAAAGAGGATGCCTGTGGGGGAACTATTGGCATCCTCTTTGGGAGACAGACGGAAGGATTACTTTCACAAGCAGTCCTTCAGTCTGCTACCTCCATATTTAATCTGGTTAGGGATTTCTTCATTTGAATACTCTTTTTATGAAGTGAGAATCATTCTATTAGATAGTAATCTTTATTCTATTAGTTCAAAAACTGTGCAGGAATGAATAAAATATAGTGTATTGAAAAAGGACTATTATTCAATATACAGGAGCTATATGCCCAATATATTGGATATATAGCTCCTGCGCGTTGGATATATAGCTCCTGTACACAGGGCATATATACCCTGCACAGAGGCTAATCAGCTCTTACTTTACATCATCCCATGTATCCGTCCGGAACGGGAAAGCAGCGATCCCCAATGTATTGCGTAAAGTGATGTTTCCTACATAATTGCGGAAAGCATACCGTACGGCTACCGGTTGGGCGACCTGATCGCTCCATACTTCCACATTTCTTGTGCGACCTGCAATCCGTGCTTTTGCCGGATAGAATTTCTTGTCGGCTCCTGCAATCTCGAAACCTTCCAATTCACAGCTGCCCGGTGCCAGTCCGGAAGGAGCATTGTCGAGCGTGACGATCGCTTTGTTCTTTTTGAATATTCCACCTTTGTCATCATTGGTCCGGTAGATGGAAATTTATGGAGACCGTATGTTTTAGTCAGTGCGAGATTGGCCAGTCGGAGTCCTACTACATTTTTCTGAGGAGGATGAATGCAGAACTCGTCGCCGACATCTATCGTAGGAATCATTCCGGAGTTGGGGATTGTCTGCAATGCTTTCATTTGTGCTTCCTGCAATAAGGCGGAATTTATATTCCGGCTGTTTCCGTATTTGTGCGGAGCAATCTGGACATAATAAAAAGGCATATCCGGTGCTTCCCATACATTTCTCCAGAGCTGCACCATCGCAGTCATCATCGGAGCATAGATCTGATAGTTGAATAGATTCGACTCTCCCTGATACCATAGAAATCCGCGTGCCGTATAGTTTTTTACAGGTAGTAACATGATATTATACAGACATTATTGCAGTCGGCTGTTCGTATCTAACTTTGGATTTTTGGCGGCTTCTATATTTGCGCCTTCCACGGAGGCGAGCGTTTCTTCTGTCATCCATGCCTCGATTCGTGAACCTCCCCAGCTGTTGATGACCAGTCCTACGGGGAGATGAAGCGTTTCCGTCAGTTGTCGGGCAAAGAAGTAACCTGCGGCACTGCAATCCATAGTTGTTTCGGGCGAAGAAACTTCCCATTTCGCTCCTTCAAAGTCTGTCCGTTCTTTCACTCCTTTGGTTCGGGGGACAGTGATAAAACGGATACGGTCGCGGTAGTTGCCTGCGTTCAGAAGAGTTTCCAGCGAATGGTCGATGGGTTGTCCCATGTTTCCTTTCATGGTCATTTCCATGTTAGACTGACCGGAGCATATCCATACTTCTCCTATTAATATATCCGATAGCGTGACCCGGGTCCCGTCACTGATGGTAATAGAATAAGGAGTAAAACTTCCGGCAGGAGTATCCACTTTGACCAGCCATGCTCCCTCATCGTCTGTCGATACCTTATAAGTACGGTTATTCCACGAAGTGGTGACAGTCACCTTTTTGTCGTCTGCCCATCCCCACAGCTTAACGGAACTGTTTTTGTTGAAGTACCATATGATCTCCCATCATGGCAGGGAGCTTCACTTTGCCTTGTGCAAGCGTGAAAAATAGAAGCGAGATTGTAAAAATCAGAAAATGTTTTTTCATACTATTGTTTTATTAATTAGGATTTGACAAATACTTCACTTAGGTCTAGGGCAAAATTACAACCTAATTTGAATATGGAATAATACTATTTAGTCATTCTCTGACAGATTTTTGGTCGATTTACTCTAACTTCGCTTCTATTCCAATGATTCATTTCCTTTCCGAGGTACTTGCAGGGGAAAGAAGTTTTGAATATATTTGTATTAAGACGCTTTACAGAATATGTTTTTGATGAGACAATAACTGAATAATAATATGAATTTGTTAATACTATGAGTAAATTATCTGAGAATAACACATCCAGACTTGCTTCTTTGGATATTCTTCGGGGTTTTGATCTATTTCTTCTTGTCTTCTTTCAGCCGGTGTTTGCGGCGTTGGTACGACAGTTGAACTTGCCGTTTCTCAATGATATCCTTTATCAGTTTGACCATGAAGGGTGGGAGGGATTCCGTTTCTTTGGGATCTTGTGATGCCGTTGTTCCTGTTTATGACAGGCGCTTCGATGCCGTTTTCACTGTCAAAGTACGTCGGTATGTCCGGCAGTTACTGGCCCGTCTATCGGAGGATTCTGAGGCGGGTGTTTCTGCTGTTTATTTTCGGAATGATTGTTCAGGGAAATCTGCTTGGACTGGACAGCAGACATATTTATCTCTATTCAAATACTTTGCAGTCTATTGCTGTCGGCTATTTTATTGCGGCAGTCATTCAGTTACATTTTTCATTCAGGTGGCAGATAGGAATTACTTTATTGTTGCTTTTCATATACTGGATTCCCATGACATTTTTGGGTGACTTCACACCGGCTGGAAACTTTGCCGAACAGGTGGACAGATGGGTTTTAGGTCGTTTCAGAGATGGTGTTTTCTGGAATGAGGACGGAACGTGGAGCTTTTCACCTTATTACAATTACACATGGATATGGAGCAGTCTGACATTCGGAGTGACTGTCATGCTCGGAGCTTTTGCCGGAAAGATTATGAAAGAAGGGAAAGCGAACCGTAAAAAGGTGGTACAGACTCTGTCGGTCATTGGTGTGCTTTTAGTAGGGCTGGCGATGCTTTGGAGTTTGCAGATGCCTATCATTAAGCGTTTGTGGACAGGTAGTATGACATTACTGTCCGGTGGTTATTGCTTTCTGCTGATGGCATTGTTTTATTACTGGATTGACTATAAGGGACACAGCCGTGGATTGAACTGGTTGAAAGTGTATGGTATGAACTCCATCACGGCTTACCTGTTGGGCGAAGTGGTGAACTTCCGTTGCATTGCTGATTCAGTCAGTTACGGACTGAAACAATACATCGGAGATTATTATCCCGTATGGCTTACTTTTGCTAACTATCTTATTCTTTTCTTTCCTGTTGAGAATGATGTATAAACGTGGCTTGTTTTTAAAAGTTTAGTGGAGTGGTAATCCCTCCTCTCTTAAAATAAAAAGAGCCATTTTAATCCCGAAAAGCAGGAGATAAAATGGCTCTTTCTTTATGTTGGAATCTCTTTATTTCATGACTTCTTCCGCTCTGTTCAGCGCTACCTTGAAGTTCGGGCAGATATTTTCTTTTCCCAGCAATTCATAGAATCCGGATTTCTCCAGCACCTTGTATACTTTCTCATTGACTCCGGAAAGAATGACGGTAATCTTTTCTTTTTGCGACATTTCGCAAAGTGTAGTCAGATTATGAATACCTGTGGAGTCGATGAACGGAACTTTACGCATACGGATGATGCGCACATTCGGACGGTCTCCCAGTTGCGCCATCGTTTCTTCGAAC